>Ga0308004_10001026_pt1 | contig 12392 bp, 10 predicted proteins | sample Neamet38_FD_203156 | JGI IMG/M metagenome (GOLD analysis project Ga0308004, IMG submission 203156) | Marine microbial communities from water near the shore, Antarctic Ocean - #38 | ecosystem: Environmental > Aquatic > Marine > Unclassified | place: Southern Ocean | collected 2014-06-06 | reverse complement strand
CTGGATTTAAAACAAAAAAAGGATCATCTTTAAAATTTTTGGTAGCATTTAGAATACCACCTCCTGTATCAAGCAATACTTCTTCTTTTACAGCACTAATAGAAATTTGATAGTTTTGGTGTTCGAGAAAATTATCAATCTCTTTTGATAAATGATGTGTGTTTATAATGATTTCATCTACTCCTATTTTTATGAGCAACTCTATAGTTCTTTCTAAAAGATTTTTTGGTCCAATCTTTATTAGTGGTTTTGGTATTTTTGTGGTTAATGGAAGCATCCGTTTACCAAAACCAGCTCCTAGGATCATAGCTTTCTTAATTGTCATTAAATTTAACCTTTTTTCTATTTTTTATAGGTACAGCTTTATTCAATAAATATTTTAAATTTATAAAAATTGGATTCTTGAGTCTTAGCTCTAAAAGTTCCCAAATATATGGTAAATATTTTAGATAACTTATTTTATGATCTCTTTTAAAAAGTCTAACAAAGATACCTAGTATTTTTAAGTTTCTTTGTACGGACAAAATATCAAAATCATTTTGGGCTAAATATTTTTCGGTATTGCTTTTAATTTTTGATGTTTTAGAAAGATAGTAACTAAATAATGAAGATTTTAGTTTTATCGGGAGCTTAATTCTAACATCGTCAATAAGTGACGCAACATCATAAAGTAAATTACCCCTAAGCGCGTCTTGTGAGTCGATTAAACCAAATTTTTTATTCTTAACCATTATATTAGAGGCGTGAAAATCTCTGTGTACAAAACACATTTCTTGAAAATAAAGCTTTTTATATAAAACATTTAATTCTTTTTTTATTTTATTCTTATTTTTTTTGAATTCTTTTTTTTCGCTATTATTTTTTAAATACCAATCAAAAAATAAATCAGATTCTTTGTGCAGTTCAGGTAAATTATGTTTTTTAATTATAATTTTATTATTTCTAAATTTAATATATTTTTTAAAATTTATTTTTTGAAGTTTAATTATTAGTTCAATTATTTTTTTATAATCGTTAAATTTATTTTTTTTATTTTTTATATGTTCTAAAAAAGAGTAACTTCCTAAATTTTCTATCTCCATCATATTTTTTACGAAATACTCTTGAACTAGTTTTGGGGCTTTGATTTTATTTTTAATTAATAGTTCGTTAATTGCCGCATAAATAATTAGATTTCTATATTTATCTTTATTAGCTTTTACTAATATTGTGAACCTAGAATTTTTTTCTATTTTGTAGAATTCACGAAAAGAAGCATCTCCTGAAATTTTTTTAATTTTATATTGCATTAAATTCTTTCCAACTGCCAAACCCTTTGAAATCAATTTTTCTCATATCTTTTTCTTTTTCGTAAGACATATAAATTTCGAGTCTGTTACCTGGTTTGTCTTTAATTATCTCTGCCCATTCTATAATTTTAATATTATTTATACTCTGTTCAAAAACTCCAAGTTGTTGAATATCTCTTTCAGTTTTTAATCTATAAAGATCGTAATGCATTATTTTAAGTTCGCCAATTTCATACTCGTAAACTATATTAAAAGTAGGGCTTAATACTTCGGTCTCATCCACTTTATTTTGATTTTGAAGATTTTTAATCAAGGCTCTAGTTAGGGTAGTTTTTCCAACTCCAATCTCTCCAAATAATAAGATACAATCTTCTTTTTTAATTTTTGTAATAATTTTTAATGAGATTCGATTTAATTGATCTAAAGAGTTTATGATCATTAGCTACTGTTAATAGCGATAAGTATCTGGCTTAAATGGTCCTGACTGCTTAACACTAATGTAATCAGCTTGCTCTTTTGACATTTTAGTTAGTTTTGCTCCAACTTTTTCTAGGTGTAAAGTGGCTACTTTCTCATCTAAATGTTTAGGTAGTACATAAACTTTGTTTTCATATTTACCAGAATTATTCCATAATTCAATCTGTGCTATTACTTGATTTGTAAAAGATGCGCTCATAACAAAACTTGGGTGTCCAGTTGCGCAGCCAAGATTAACTAGCCTACCTTCTGCTAACAATATAATTCTTTTTTTACTTGGTAGTTCTATTTCGTGAACTTGGGGTTTGATTTCATCCCATTTGTAATTTTTTAATGCTTCTACTTGAATTTCATTATCAAAATGACCAATGTTACAAAGAATTGCTCTGTCTTTCATGTCTCTCATGTGGTCTGCTGTAACAATATCTTTGTTTCCTGTGGCTGTAACAACAATGTCGGCTCTCTTAATCGCTTCGTCCATTAAAACAACTTCATAACCTTCCATTGAGGCCTGGAGTGCGCAGATAGGGTCAACTTCTGTAACCATTACTCTTGCACCTGCTTGCCTCAAGGATGCTGCACTTCCTTTTCCAACATCACCAAACCCAGCTACAATCGCTACTTTACCTGACATCATTACATCGGTTGCTCTTTTTATTCCATCTACTAAACTTTCACGACATCCGTACAAATTATCAAATTTTGATTTTGTAACTGAATCATTGACGTTGATTGCTGGTATCATTAAAGATCCATCTTTTTCCATTTTGTTTAACGCTTTAATTCCTGTTGTTGTTTCCTCCGAAACACCTTTTATTTCTTTTAATAAATCTTTGTAATCGTTATGCATCATTGCTGTTAAGTCTCCGCCATCGTCTAATAGCATATTTGCTTTCCAATCTTTTTTTCCTTCGATCGTTTGCCTTATACACCACATAGCTTCTTCTTCAGTTTCACCTTTCCAAGCAAAAACAGGTGTTCCCGCTTTAGCTATTGCCGCTGCTGCATGATCTTGAGTTGAAAATATATTGCATGACGACCACCTCACTTCGGCACCTAAATCAACAAGTGTTTCAATTAGAACAGCAGTTTGAATTGTCATGTGTAGGCAACCTAAAATTTTTGCTCCCTTAAGAGGAAACTTGTTTTTGTATTCACCTCTTAAAGCCATTAAACCTGGCATTTCTGTTTCAGCTAGGGAAATTTCTTTTCTACCAAAATCAGCTAAGCTAATATCTTTTACTTTGTAATCAATCATAATCTGCCGGAGTTTTAACAATATAATTTCTTCTTAGCAAGCGACAATACTAGCTATACTGAGGTAGCAAGACTTCGATTTGAGCACCTTTTTTATCTATTCTATTCATTGCTTTAATTCTTCCTTTGTGAAGCTCTATTATATTTTTTACTATGTTGAGACCAAGACCAGAGTGTTCACCAAAATTTTTTGGTCTATTGCTATAAAATCTTTTAAATATGTTATCTATATTTTTTTCTTTAAAACCTGGACCTTCGTCTTTGAATGTTATCAAAAATTCTTTTTGTTTCACTTCTATTTCAACTAATATTTGATTATTGATTTGACTAAAAGAAATTGCATTATCCAACAGATTAGCGATAACTTGCTCTATCCGGCTTTCAATCCCTAATATGTAGAATCGGTTTTTTTCATTTTTTCTATTAATAATTTTAATTTCTATTTTTTTACTTAGGCTTGAAATATTTTGAGTGTAATCTTCAGCCACATTTCTAATGATTTTATCTAAATCTATTTTAGACATCTTTTCTCTAGACAGGGAGGCCTCATCTTTAAGCATCTGGGAATAGTCAGTGATTAGTCTTTCTATTCTCTCGACATCATGGTTGATAATATTTAATAACTTTTCATGATCTTTTTGATCTGTTGTTTTGTCTAACAACTCGGAAGCACCTTTTAAAGATGCTAATGGATTTCTAATTTCATGCGCTAGATCAGTAGAAAAAGTTTCAGCACGATTAGTTCTTTTTTGAAGATCTAGCGTCATTTCATGTATTGATTTGGTTAAAGTTCCTACTTCATCTTTTCTGATAAAAAAATTGTCTATGTTAACTGGTTTACTGGACTTTGCTTTAATTGACTCTGTGTACTTAACTAAAAAGCTGATTGGCTTTAAAATGTATTTATTTAAGAAAACAGAAAAAATCAAAATAACTAGTGTAACAGCTAAAACAGTTCTTATAATAAAATTTTTTCTTTCTTTTACAGCTACTATTATTTCATTCGCCTGCTCACTTACTAAAATATAACCAACTACCTTTTTTTCAATTTGAACTTCATTAAGTGTACGAACGAAGAAATCATTTTTTATTTTATTTTCTATAACTAAAGGATCATTTTTTAATTTATTTAAAATAATACCTTTAACTTCTTTGTAATAATCTAAAGAGTCATTTGTTTTATTATTTTCTGAGCTCTCATTATTAATAATGCTTGAATTATCTATTTCCTGTTCAATTATAATTTCAGATCTTGAGAATACATTTTGATCAACATCAAGCATATTTGTATCGCCAATTAAATTTCCATTTAAATTAAAAAACTGCACTCTGTCTAAGCTTTGAAATAAAAATCTAGCTGATAGTAAAAAAGAACTTAAACCTTTTTCATTAAAATCTATTTTTAATCTCTGTAGATGATCTGTAGTATTTTTTATAACGATTAAATGTTTTGTTGATTTGATGTTTACTAAGTTTGGCTGTATTGCTTTAAGGTAAATAAATGTGAATAAGCCTAATATGGAAAAAACTAATAGATTAAATAGTAAAAATTTTCGTAATATGGATGATGATTTTTTTTCGTTCATTAACTAACATTCCATCTATACCCACTTCCATATCTTGTTTCAATTGCTGAAAACTTATCATCGACTTTTTTGAATTTTTTTCTAATACGTTTAATATGGCTATCAATGGTTCTATCTTCGATTTCTGTGTTTTCTTTATAAGCTATATCCATTAAATGAGCTCTTTCTTTTATTATACCTGGTCTTTTTGCTAGTTCTTTTACTATTAAAAATTCAGTTGTTGTTAATTTATCTGGTAAAGCTATTTTGTTCCACTCGCATTCTAGTTGAGCAGGGTCTAATTTTAATTTTCCATGGGTAATAAGGTTCTTAGAATCGTCAACTACCCCTGTTTTTTTTCTTAGCTGAACTCTTATTCTTTCAATTAAAACTTTTATAGAGAAACCTCCAGACTTTTTAACAAAGTCATCTGCTCCTATTTTAAGGCCTAATAATTCATCAACCTCATCGTCTTTAGATGTTAAAAAAATAACAGGTATAGACATTTTTTTTCTCAAGCGAGTTAAAAGTTCATCTCCGTCCATTCTTGGCATCTTAATATCAATAACAGCAAGATCTGGCGGATTTCTGGTTAACCCGTTAAGAGCTGTTTCTCCATCAATATAGGTTTGAACTTTATACCCTTCTCTTTCTAAGGCAATGCTGATGCCTGTTAAGAGGTTTCGATCATCATCTACGAGTGCAATTGTTTGAGCCATATAATGTTTAATTTTTACAATTAAATTGTCAAAATTTAGGCGGTATTAAATCAAATTAATGAGCCTCACCCCAATTAAGTCCTGAATTAATACTTACGTTTAATGGTATAGAGAACATATGATAATCCGAAGATGAAATAGATGTCATTGCATCTCTTACTATTTTTTCAACGTAAATTTTATCATTTTTAGAACATTCAAAAATAAGCTCATCGTGAATTTGTAAAAGCATTTTTGCTTTAAATTTTTTATCAGTTTCAGCTATCTGGTCTAACTTGATCATGGCTAACCTGATAATATCAGCCGCTGATCCTTGTATGGGAGCATTTATAGCTGCACGTTCTTGAAAACTTCGAACACTAAAATTTTTATCATTAATACCCCTAAGGTGAATTCGTCTTCCAAAAATATTATTCACGTAACCCTTGGTTCTGCAAGATTTAATCGTTGAGTTCATATAGTCTTTTATTTCGGGAAATTTTTTAAAGTATGCATTAATAAAATCTAATGCCTCATGATTTGAAACTGAAATCTGTTTAGCTAGACCATATTGTGTTATTCCATAAATAATTCCAAAATTAATTGCTTTTGCTTTTCTTCTTAAATCTTCGTTGATTTTATTTATTGGAACATTAAAAACTTGGCTTGCTGTTAGACTGTGAATATCTTCTTCATTTTTAAAAGCTTTCTTTAATGCTTTCACGTCTGCTATGTCTGCAAGTATTCTCATTTCAATTTGATTATAGTCTGCAGAAACTAAAATGTTTCCTTTGTCTGCAACAAAAGCTTTTCTAATTTCTCTTCCATCCTCTGATTTAATTGGAATGTTCTGTAAATTAGGATTACTCGATGCTAATCGTCCTGTATTTGTTGCTGCTAGTAAAAATGATGTATGTACTCTTTTAGTTTTAGTACTAATGTGTTCTTGTAGTGCGTCAGTATATGTATTTTTAAGTTTTGAAACCTGTCTCCATTCCAAAACTAAATTGGGAAATTTATGACCTGTAAATGCCAAGTCCTCTAAAACATTAGCATTAGTGGCTAAACTACCTTTTTTTGTTTTCTTAAGTTTTGCAATTTTAAGTTCATTATAAATAATTTCTCCAAGCTGCTTAGGAGAACCAATATTAAATTCTCTTCCAGCTAGAACGAATATATCTTTTTCAATCTTCTTTAGCTTTTTTTCAAACCGTGATGATAGTTTTTTTAAATAATTTGCATCTACTTTTATTCCGTTAAATTCTAATTTTGATAGTAACTTTACCATCGGTTTTTCAAAATACTCATAAACTTTATTTAATTTTTCTTCATCTAGTCTTGCTTTTAAATTTTCATACAATCTTAAAGTTATGTCAGCATCTTCTGCCGCATATTCTGTTGCTTTTTTAAGATCTATATCTGAAAAATTTAATTTTTTTTTCCCTGCTCCTACCAACTCTTTGAAGGATATTGTTTTGTGCCCTAAATGAATTTCTGACAATGTATCCATGTTATGACGATTTGTTCCAGCATCCAGCGTATAAGAAATTAGCATAGTGTCTTCAATGGAATTAATTTCTATTCCGTTTTGTTTTAGAACAATAAAATCAAATTTTATATTTTGACCTATTTTTTTTATACTTGGATCTTCTAAAAGAGGTTTAATTTTTTTTAAAACTACTTCTTTATTCAACCCTTTTTCTTTGTGAGCTAAAGGTATATAGCATGCTTTATTTGGTGCGTAGCTAAATGAAACTCCCACTAAATCTGTTTCTATGGGGTTTAAAGAAGATGTTTCAGTATCTACTGCAATTACTGTTTTTTCTTCTAATATTTTTATCCATTTATTTAAATTTTTTTCATCTAAAATGCATTCATAACTTTTAGTGTTTATATTTTTGTCTATTTTTTTTTTTATTTGACTTGATTTATTTGGGTCTGATATTTGAGTTTCACCATAAAAACTAATAGCGTGGCTAAGTAACCTATTAAATTCCATTTCTCTGAAAAATTCAAAAAGTTTTTCCCTGTCAACATTTTTCATGATAAAATCTTCTGGCTTTTCTTTTACTGGGACATCATCTTTTAATGTAACTAATTTCCTGCTAAGTATTGCTTTATCTTTATTTGTTAAAAGTGTCTCTCTTCTCTTGTTTTGAGGAATTTCATTAATATTTTTTAATAAAACGTCTAAGGTTTTATATTTATTAATAAGTTCAGCAGCTGTTTTAACTCCGATTCCAGGAACACCTGGAATATTGTCTGATGGATCTCCTGCTAATGATTGAACATCAATTACTTGATTGGGCTTTACGCCAAATTTTTCAAAAACCTCTTTTTCCCCTAAAACTTTATTTTTCATTGGGTCGTATAGTCTTATTTTCTCTGAGACTAGTTGCATTAAGTCTTTATCTGACGAAATTATGGTTACTTTAGCTCCCGCTTCTACAATCTGCTTCGCATATGTTGCTAGGAGATCATCTGCTTCATAATTAATTAGCTCTATTGAAGGTAAGCTAAATGCTTTTACAGCTTTTCTGATATATTCAAATTGAGGAGCAAGATCTTCGGGTGTTTCTGAGCGATTAGCTTTATACTCATTGTAAATATCGTTTCTAAAATTTTTTTTAGCTGAATCAAATATCACAGCAAAGTGCGTTGGTTTATGAATTGAATCATCAGACCTAGAATCTTCTAGTAGTTTAAAAAGCATAGAACAAAAACCACTGACTGCTCCTGTTGGCAATCCATCACTTTTTCTTGAAAGGGGTGGTAAGGCATAGTAAGCTCTGAAAATATATCCAGATCCATCTATCAAGTAAAAATGATCAGTTTTTTTTAATGAAGTCATATGTTAAATATATAATACCTCATTTGTTTCGTGATATAATCAAATAAACTATGACTAAAATTGCTTTAAGTGTTGAAAAGTTAACTAAAATTTATTCAAAATATAAATTAAAAAATTTACAGGAAAAAGCTCTTAATAATTTAAGCTTTGAGGTTAAACAAGGGGAGATATTTGGCTTATTAGGTCCAAATGGAGCCGGTAAAACTACCTTTTTAAGTATACTTGCAGGAACTGTCGTAAAGACTGAAGGGAAAGTAAATGTTTGGGGTTTCGATCTTGATTTAAATCCAAGACAGGTCAGGGCTTCAATCGGAATAGTCCCTCAAGAAGTGAACCTGGATGCATTTTTTAGTCCTAGAAAATTATTAGAATTACAGGCGGGCTTATACGGGGTGCCTAAGAAAAATAGAATTACAGATATTATACTCAAAATGGTTGCTTTGGAGAAACAAGCAGATTCATACTCGAGAAGTTTGTCTGGAGGAATGAAAAGAAGATTATTGATTGCAAAAGCAATGGTTCATCAACCTCCGATCCTAGTTTTAGACGAACCTACTGCAGGTGTCGACGTAGAGCTAAGAAAAAACCTTTGGAAGAATGTCAAAACTTTAAATAAAGAAGGTGTAACTATTATTTTAACAACTCATTATCTTTTTGAAGCACAAGAAATGTGTGATCGTATTGCGATTATTGATAAAGGAAATTTAGTTGCGTTAGACACAACTCAAAAATTATTAGATAGAATTTTAACTAAAAAAATTACTTTCAAAACATCTCGGGTAGACAGTATAGAAAATTTAGTTTTATCTGGTGTTCAATTTAATTTAGAAAACAGTAGCACTATAACTGCTGTATATGAAAAAAACTCTTTTAAGTTTGATGATGTGGCGGATGTTTTAAAAAGTAATAATATTGATATTCTAGACATAGCCACAGAAGATGGCGATTTAGAAGATGTATTTGTGCAACTAACAAATAACTAGATTTTAGTTAAAAAAAAAGTAAGTATGTGTTTATGGAATTAATAAAAGAAATTAGACAATCTAAAACTTTAAGAAATATATTTATAGCATTAATGGGTACAGTTCTTTTGGCGATTTCATCAAAAATAAAAATTCCTTTTTACCCTGTGCCAATGACTATGCAAACTTTAGTAATTCTTTTTTTAGGAGTTGCTCTTGGATGGAAATTAGGACTTGCTACAGTTTCTCTATATTTGTTCGAGGGTATTATTGGTATACCTGTTTTTTCAGGCTCACCGGAAAAGGGTGTTGGAATAATTTACTTCACTGGACCAACAATGGGTTATTTAATTGGATTTCTTTTTACTGTTTATTTTGCAGGATCTTTTAATTTTAGTAAAAATTTATTCATAAAATTTTTACAACTTTTATTTTCAGTAAGTTTTATCTATATTTTAGGAATCTTATGGTTGGGAACTTTAATAGGATGGGAAAAACCTTTATTTCAATTAGGTGTTCAACCATTTTTATTGGCAGAGCTCTTTAAAATTTTGATAGTTTTAATTAGCTTTTCACAAATTAAAAAGCTTAACCAATATTTACAATAATTATTTAGGCGAGCGTTTAGAGAGAATACGTTGTAGTGTTCTTCTGTGCATTTTAAGCCTTCTAGCAGTCTCTGAAACATTTCTGTTACACAGCTCAAATACTCGGTGAATATGCTCCCACTTAACTCTATCAGCTGACATTGGGTTTTCAGGTGGTTTAGCTTTTGATTCAGGTGATGCAAGCAAAGCAGCTTCTACATCGTCTGCGTCTACAGGTTTGGCGATATAATCTATAGCACCGGCTTTTACGGCGGCTACTGCTGTGGGAAGATTCCCGTATCCCGTTAACATGACTATTCTGCTTTCCTTTTTAGATTTGTGTAAAGCTTTTACTACTTCCAAACCACTACCATCCTCGAGTCTAAGATCAATTACAGCAAAGTTAGTTGGTGTTTTATTGGCTATTATAAGCCCTTCTTCAACACTTTTAGCTTCTGTCACTTTAAATCCTTTTTTATCCATAGCTCTAGCTAGTCTACTTCTAAATGGATCATCATCATCAAGTATCAAAAGAGACTTATCTTCAAAATCTGAAATTTGTAATGCTACTGGAGTTGGAGTTGAATTTCTCATTATATATCTTATATGGTGATGTATCCAAAATTATCAACCAATATTATTATATTATTTTCTTTACATTAATTAAAAAAACACTAAATAACGATTTATTAGGTTTTTTTATAAAATTTTTTAAAAACCTGTTGTGTAAACATAAAGAGGGACACATGAGATGCGAAAATTTACAGACGTTAACGAACTAGTTAACACGTTAAAGCCCGACTATCCGGTGTATTGCATACGCCCGAAGTCGATTAAAACTTCAACTCAATTTTTCAAAAATAACTTTCCTGGAAAAGTACTATACGCAGTAAAAACTAATCCAAATAAAGAAGTTTTGAAGCATATTATTAGCAACGGCATAGAAAATTTTGATGCTGCTTCAATAAATGAAATTCAATTAATAAGAAATTTAAAACCTGATGCACATATTTATTTTATGCACACAGTAAAAAGTAGAAATGACATTTCGAAAGCTTACTATAATTTAGGAATTAAAGATTTTGCATTAGATACTAAAGATGAATTAATAAAAATTCTTGAAGCAACAAATCATGCAAAAGATTTGACTCTTTATATAAGAATTTCTATTTCCAATGAGCATGCTGAAATTGACCTCTCTAGAAAGTTTGGAGCACACGCTAGTGAAGCGCTGGGACTAGTTAGGTTATGTAAAGACCATGCAGATAAGATTGGAATTAGTTTTCATGTAGGTTCTCAGTGTATGCATAAAGTTTCTTTTGCTAAGGCAATTAGTGAAGTTGGAAATATAATAAAAAAAACTAAAATTATACCTGATATTATAAATGTGGGTGGTGGCTTTCCTTCTATCTATCCAGACTTAAATCCTGAACCTCTTGAAAATTATTTAAATGAAATAAAGAATTCTATTAAAAAACTTAATTTGCCAGTCACACCTCATTTAATTTGTGAACCTGGAAGAGCTATAGTAGCCGAAAGTGGTTCAACTATAGTTAAGGTTAACCTTAGAAAGAAACAAAAACTTTATATTAACGATGGAACATATGGCACTTTATTTGATGCTGGAGTTCCAAATTTTATTTTGCCATCTAGAATAATTTTAAATGGGAAAATACAGTCAAAAAAATTAACTGCCTTTAGCTTTTTTGGTCCTACTTGCGATAGTATGGACTACATGAAAGGCCCTTTCCTACTGCCTAATAATATTAAAGAGGGCGATTATATTGAGTTAGGGCAATTAGGTGCTTACGGATTAACTTTTAGAACTAAATTTAACGGCTTCTATTCCGATGAAATATTTGAAACTGCAGATCAGCCAATCATGAGTTTGTATGAGACTTCGAATAAAGTTAAGTGCATGGTTGCTTAATGGATAAAAAAAATAATCCAAACAATAAAGGACATAATAAAAAATCTCTTCTTGGTAATCCTGTAGAGCATATTGACATTAAATCATTCGATTCTAGAAAAATTATTGATGGGATGGGAAAAATGTCATTCACATCTAGGGACACAGCTAGAGCTGCTGGTATTTATAATGAAATGCTAGCTGATAAAGATTGCTCAATTTTTCTAACATTAGCTGGATCTACATCTGCAGGTGGGTGTATGGATTTATATGCAGATCTAGTAAAGAATAATATGATTGATGTTATTGTTGCTACTGGCGCTTCTATAATTGATATGGATTTTTTTGAAGCTTTAGGCTTCAAACACTATCAAGGCTCTCAGTTCCAAGATGATACTGTTCTAAGAAACAACTATATTGATAGAATTTACGATACCTACATTGATGAAGAAGAGCTTCAGGCATGTGATAAAGCCATATGTGAAATAGCTAATACTCTAGAACCACGATCTTATACATCTAGAGAGTTTATTAAGGAACTTGGCAAGTACTTGAAAACCAATGGGGGAAAGAAAGGTTCATTGATTGAAACTGCTTATGACAACGATGTTCCAATTTTTTGTCCAGCTTTTACCGACAGTTCAGCAGGTTTTGGCTTAGTAATGCATCAAGAACAAAATCCAAAAAAACATATTACTATAGACTCTATTCGTGAATTTAGAGAGTTAACTGAAATTAAACTACAATCTAAACAATCTGGTTTATTAATGATTGGAGGCGGTGTTCCAAAAAATTTT
>Ga0308004_10001020_pt1 | contig 12428 bp, 14 predicted proteins | sample Neamet38_FD_203156 | JGI IMG/M metagenome (GOLD analysis project Ga0308004, IMG submission 203156) | Marine microbial communities from water near the shore, Antarctic Ocean - #38 | ecosystem: Environmental > Aquatic > Marine > Unclassified | place: Southern Ocean | collected 2014-06-06 | reverse complement strand
TTTCTAAAAACCAGAGTTGATCTTGATTTAGCTTTATTTAAAGATGATATATGGGCTCATTAAATGAAAAAAAAAGATTATAAAAAAATTGCAAAAAACGTAATTGATTTAGAAATAAAAGCCTTAACACGATTAAAAAATTCTATAAGTAGCTCTTTTAATGAAGCTGTTGAAGCAATTACAAAATGTCAATCAAAAGTAATCTTATGTGGTGTTGGAAAAAGTGGTCTTATAGCTGCCAAAATTTCTGCAACTTTATCATCTGTTGGAACTGCATCATTTTCTCTTTCAGCTAATGATTGCTCTCATGGAAACCTTGGCAGTATTTCAAAAAAAGACATTTTAATATTAATAAGTTATTCTGGCTCAACAGAGGAACTAAAAAATGTCATTAAATATGCTAATCGAAATAAAGTTTTGCTAATCGGTATAATGTCAAAAAAAAATTCAATTTTATATAAAGCTTCTGATATCAAATTATTAATTCCTCAAGTGACAGAGGCTGGCCTTGGTATCGTGCCAACTTCAAGCACCATTAGTCAGTTAAGTATTGGAGACGCCTTAGCTGTAGCTACAATAAACAAAAAAAATATCAGTAAAAAAGATTTTAAAAATTTTCATCCTTCAGGAAACCTTGGGGCAAAACTAAGAACTGTTGATGAACTAATGATTGTAGGAAATAAGATTCCATTTGTTAATGAAGCTGCCAAAATGAGAAAGGCATTTCAAATTATTTCAAATAAAAAACTTGGAGTTCTGGTTGTTCGAGATAGTAAAAAAATCACAACAGGCATAATTACCGATGGTCAAATAAGAAGGTTTAATAGTATAAATACTGATCTTCAAGATTTGACTGTTAAAAAAGTGATGACAATAAATCCAATTAGTGTTGATCAAGATACTCTCGCTGAAAAGGCTTTGGCTATCATGAATTCAAAAAAAATTACCTCATTGTGTGTTCATAATAGAAAAAATAAAAAAAAAACCATTGGTATCTTGCACATACACACGTTATTGCAGTCAAATATTCAATAAATGAACAAAAAAAAAATAATTCAAACTATTCTTTTTTTTATTTTATTAATTATAATTTTTTCTTTTTACTATGAATATTTTTTTTCCAAAAAAAAAATAAAGAATTTAACCAATCAAAACCTGAATTTAGAAGTTATCGATTCTGAAAACAATTTAATAAAAAATCTTGAATATTTATCAACAGATAAAAATGGTAATGAATATTTAATTACCGCTGAATATGGAGAGATCAGTAACTCTAAAGATGGTGTTATTTTAATGACAAATGTTAACGCTCAAATAGATTTTCTTGAAAAGGGTAAAGTTTATCTAACCTCAGATTTTGCTAAATACAACACACTAAACCTTAACACAAATTTTAGTAAAGATGTAGTTTTGCAGTATGCTGGGCATGAAATCACTTCAGAAAATATAGATTTATCTTTCAGGGAAAATTTTGCTTGGGTCTATAACAATGTTTTCTATAAAAGTTCTACTAATCAACTTTTTGCTGATAAACTAGAGATTGATTTACTAACAAAAAATTCTAAAATATTTATGTATGGAAAAAAAAAAATTAAAATTACTGGGAAGTAAATATGGCAATAATAAAAAAATTTAGAATTAAATCTTTCAAAAAAAATGAGCCTTTAATTAAATTAGAAAAAATATCTTTATCGTTTGGTAAAAGACAGATTTTAGAAAATATTAATTTTGATATCAATAAAGGGGAGATTTTGGGTATGCTTGGCCCCAATGGTGTCGGCAAATCAACTATCTTTAATTTAATAACAGGCTTAATAAAACCAAACTATGGGTCAATAATTATAGATGGTATAAATGTTCTAGATTACCCAATTTCAGAAAGAACAACTAAATTTAAAATAGGCTATGTTCCTCAGTATGGAGGATATTTTCATGATTTAACTTTAATGGAAAATCTAAAGGCTGTTAGTGAAATTTTAATTAAAAATAAAAATGATAGAAATTTTAAGATTGAAGAGCTTATTTCTAAATTTGAACTAGACCCTATATTGAATGTACAGGCAAAATTTTTATCTGGTGGACAAAAAAAAAAATTAGTAATTGCATTAGCGCTAATGGGAAACCCTAAAGTTTTACTGTTGGATGAATGTTTTGCAGCTCTAGATGTTTTAACAATTAAGATGTTGCAAGAGTTAATTGTTAATTTACAAACTGAAAAAAACATCAGTATTTGTATTTGCGACCATCAAGCAAGAGATCTTCTATCTTGTGTTGATGTTGCAATAATTTTATCAAATTGCAAAATTGTTGCAAAAGGAACCCCCTCTGAATTGATTAATAATACAAAAGCAAAAAAAGCTTACTTTGGGGAATCTTTTAAATTTAATTAATAGATGTCTGGCACCCTACTCATTAAAAATAAGATAAAAAAATTTAATAAAAAGATTAAAGTTACTGGGGATAAAAGTTTAAGTATTAGGTGGGTGTTACTAGCATCTCAAGCAACTGGGAAATCTAAAGCTCACAATCTTCTAATGTCTGAAGATGTTCTTGCTGCTATAAACTCTATAAAGAAATTGGGAATAAAAGTTAAAATATGCAAGAATCATTGTGAAATTTTTGGAAATGGAATTAATGGATTTAGTTTCAAAAAAAACTTAACAATAGATGCTAAGAATTCTGGGACACTCGGAAGGCTAATATTGGGTCTATTAATTAAGTCACCTAAGAAAATAAAATTAGTTGGAGATAAAAGCTTATCTAAAAGGGATTTTTCAAGAGTGACTAGACCCTTACAAGAGTTTGGAGCTAAATTTTATTATAAAAATAAATATAAACTACCTCTGTCAATTTTAGGATCAAATTCTGTGAGGGGTATTAATTATTTAGAAAGCAAAGGTTCTGCCCAATGTAAGAGTAGTGTTATGCTTGCTGCTTTAAACTCAGCAGGAACAACATTTATAAAAGCAAAAAAATCAAGAAATCATACGGAATTACTTTTTAAATATCTAAAGATAGACATTAAAGTAAGAAAAACTAAAAAATATGATTTTATAGATATTAAAAAACCTAAAAAAATTCCAGCATTCAACTATCAAATTCCAGGAGACATAAGCTCAAGCGCTTTCTTTATTGTGTTAACAACTTTATCTGATGATTCAAAATTATTAATTAAAAATGTCAATATTAATTCTTCAAGAATAGGCATTATTACAATTTTAAAAAAAATGGGTGCTAAGATATTGCTAAAAAACAAAAAGAATTATCGAGGCGAAAAAATCTCAGATATTTTTATAAAAAGCTCAAAAAACCTTAGAGCTATAAATTGTTCTTCAGAATTAAATAGTAGTGCAATAGACGAATTTTTAATTATTTTTTTAATAGCCGCTAGGGCAAAAGGAGTTTCTTACTTCAAGGATATTGCTGAACTTAACCAAAAAGAAAGTCCACGATTAGATTGGGGCTCTAAGATTTTGAATATGATGGGTGTTAAAACAGAATTAACCAAAGACTCAATTAAAATATATGGGCAACCAAACTTAGAAATAAAAAAACCAATAACAATTAAAAATTATTTAAAAGATCATAGAATTTTTATGATGAGCACAATTGCAGCTTTAACATGTGGTGGGGAATGGAAAATTCATGATAAAAATTCAATTAATACTTCCTTTCCAACCTTTCTTAAGATAATTAAAAAGATAAATAGTAAATAATTATGATTTCAGCTAATAAAATTAAAGTAGCTATAGACTCTCCTGCTGCTGCTGGTGCTGGAACTCAGGCTAAATTGATCTCTAAATATTTTAATTTATTTTATTTGGATACTGGTAAAATCTATAGATTGATTGCAAATATTAAGCTTACTCAACCTAAAAAATATGGCCACAGTTTAATAAAAGATAAAATGAAAAAGTTACGCATGAAGGATTTACAAAATAAAAAATTATTATCTGATGAGGTTGGTACAATGGCTTCCAAAATAGCAAAAGATACGAAAATTAGAAAACTTGTTCATGCATTCCAAATTAAAAGTGCTTATTATCCACCTAAAAAATATAATGGTTCTTGCTTAGATGGACGAGATATAACTTACAAAATAATTCCTGATGCTGATTTTAAATTTTTTATAACCGCTAATGTTAAAACTAGAGCGTTGAGGAGATATAAAGAGTTAAAAAGATTAAATAGCAAAATATCCTTAAATGATGTCCTAAAAAGCATTAAAAAACGTGATAAAACTGATTATAATAGAGAAATTTCACCTTTAATAAGAACTCAAGATTCGATCTTGATTAATACAACAAATTTAACTAAAAGATCATGTTTTTTAAAAATTAAACAAATTATGAATAGGAAACTAAAAGCTTAATGGAAATTTATAAAGATCTTTCAAGCCCCGCCTCTAAAGAGTTCGAGCAATTATTAAATTCACAATTTACAAAAACAGCTAACCTTGAAGAAGGAAAAATTATTACAGGTGTTGTAAATAAAGTAACAGATAATTTTGTGTTCCTTGAAGTGCCAGGCTTAAAGTCTGAACCTATTCTAGATATCAACGAATTAAAAAGTATGGGCATGCTTGATAAAGCAAAAGTGGGTGAAAAAATTTCTGTTCTTCTTGAAAGACTGGAAGACAAAAAAGGAGAGGTATTAGTGTCTGCTTCTAAGGCTCAAAAAATTCAAGGATGGGATAAATTAGTTGAAGCTTATGAAAAAAATGAACCTATTATGGGTAAAATTACTGGTCGTGTTAAAGGTGGATGCATTGTGGAACATATTGATACAGGGTCATTAATGTTTTTACCAGGATCTCAAATTTCAGATAAACCTTTAAAAGATATAAGTCATTTAATGAATGAGCCTCAAAAATTTGCCCTTATTAAACTAGACAAAGTTAGAGGAAATGCTTGTGTTTCTAGAAGAGAGATTATTTCATCATTTAAAAAAGAGGATAAAATTAAAATTATAGAGAAATTTAAAGTTGGAGATATAATTAAAGGAGCTGAGGTTAAGGGTTATAGTTCTTTTGGTTGTTTCTTTAGTGTTAATGGTGAGCTTGATGTTTTGGTTCATTTACAAGAAATATCTTATTCGAGAGTAAATCACCCCGATGAAGTTTTCACAATTGGTGAAAAACACGATCTTTTAGTTATTACGGTGGACAAAGAAAAACTACAGGTTGGCTGCTCTGTCAAACAACTTTCTCCAGATCCCTTTGAAAATATTACAAACTATGAATTGAATAAAATTTATAAAGTTAAAGTAGTTAAATTAATGGATTTTGGTGCTTTCTGTGAACTTGAAAAAGGATTATCGACTTTATTACACTCAAGTGAATTAAGTTGGACTAAGAAAAATATTTCATCTAAAAAAATGTTTACAGTGGGTGATGAAATTGATTGTGTGATTACAGAAATTGATAAAGAAAAAAGAAGAGTTGCTATTTCTCACCGTCTAACAACAGAAAATCCATTTGAAACTTTTGGAAAAAAATATCCAATTGGATCAGAGGTTGAGGGAGAAGTAGTTAGTAAGAACGAATACTCTCTTTTCTTAAAAATTGAAGGTTTAGATATTGATGCATTCTTACATTGTAATGATCTTACTTATCTTACTAATGCTGAGGAGGAGCTAGCCAAGTACAAAATTGGAGATAAATTTAAAGTTAAAGTTTTAGAGGTGAAAGCAGAAGAGCAAAAAGTGAGAGTTGGTTTACGCCAAACACAACCAGATCCATTTGATTGGTTTAATAACAAAAAAGTTAAAGAAACAATCACTGTTAAAATTATTTCAACTGATGCCAAGGGTTTAGTTGTTAGACCTGAGGGTTGTGAAATGGACTTTGTCATAAAAAAATCTGCAATTGCCATTAATGTGGCTGATGCTAGACCTGCAAGGTTTACTGGTGGTGAGAGAATTGACTGTGCAATAGCAGAACTAGATTCAAGTAAAAGAAAAGCTACATTGAGTATTAAATTATTAGAAGAAATGGATAAAAAAGAAGCTTTAGATAAATATGGTTCTGAGGGATCTGGAAAAAACCTACCTTTCTCTTCTTTATCAGATGACCTTGAAAAAAAGAAAAAAGAAGACGAATAGAAATTGGCAATTGTTAAATCAAAACTTCTAAAACAATTAGCCAGCAACTACCCAAATTTTTTAAAAAAAGATCTCGATAAATTTACTGATATTATCTTAGTAGAAATCAAACAAGCTCTCAAACGTGGTGATCGTGTTGAATTAAGAGGTTTTGGTATTTTTTCAACTAACACTCAAAAAGCTAGAATATCTCGAAATCCTAAAACTGGTGAGAAAGTGAATACACCAGAAAAGAAAACAATTCACTTTAAAATGGCAAAGGAAATGTTTAAAAAATTAAACAATGACCAATAAAAATATCTTCGTAGCCTGTGATGTCTCAAGCCAAAAAGAAATATTAGATTTATTAGAATCAATTCATGAAAGCATTTCAGGAATTAAAATTGGTTTACAATATATAACACAAAGAAGTCCTGAGGAAATAAGAGAGCTTTCAAAGTTTAAAAAGCCTATTTTTTATGATGGAAAATTCTTTGATATTAAAAACACACTAGTAGAATCAGTAAAAGCTCTTAAAAATTTAAATGTGGACTATGCAACAGTTCATTTGCTTAATGGTTTAGACTCTCTTAGAGTGGCTAATGAAGCAGCAAGAAAAATTAATCTAAAATTATTAGGAGTTTCAATTTTAACAAGTCTTGATGATGAGGATTTAAAACGACTAGGATTTAATAATAAAGTCGAAGAACAAGTCAAAAAACTAATTAAAATTGCAATGGATGCAGACCTATATGGTGTTATCTGTAGCCCATTAGAGATAAAAATGATCAAAGAGATTGCCCCCAAACTTAAATGTTTTACACCCGGTATTAGAATTGGAAATGCTAGCGATGATCAAAAAAGAACTATGAGCGCGAATGAAGCGATTAAGGAAGGCAGTGATTTTTTGATAATTGGTCGACCTATCATCGAGGGCGATCCAAAAGAAAATATAAAAAATATACTTGCGACCATAGAGTAGATGAAAATAAAAATTTGTGGAATATCTGATTCTAAAACTTTAAAATTTTTAACAACACATCCTCATCCTCCGGAATATATTGGTTTTATTATTAATTATTCAAAATCAAAAAGATTCGTTAAGTTTAATATACTGAAAGATCTTTTAAGAATTGATAAAAAAAAATCTAAGTATGTTGCTGTGCTAGTTAAACCCAGTAAAGATATCTTAGAAAAAATAAAAGAATTACCTTTTGATTATTATCAGATTTATGACTGTTCTTCAGATGAAATAAAAATTATCAAAAAAAAATATCAAAAAAAAATTATTGTAGCCATCACGATCAGAGATCAAAATGATGTTATAAAATTTATGGAATACAATGAATGTTCTGACATAGTATTGTTTGACAGCAAAGGTTATGAAAAAAGTTTATCTTTTGATCATCATCTAATAAAAAACCTTAAAATAGATAAAGAATTAATGTTAGCTGGGAATATTAATATAGAAGACAAGCTTCAAAATTATAAAGAAATAGCAGATATTATAGATATTTCTGGAGGTCTAGAAACATCTGGATTAAAAGATATCTCAAAAATTAATATTTTTTTAAAAAAAATTAAACAAATTAATGATGAAGCTTAAAAAAAGAGTTCCTTTAATTGATCAGCATAACAAACGTGGATTTTGGGGTGGAAAATTTGGTGGAAATTTTATTCCAGAAACTTTAAAAAAACCCATTGAGGATCTAACAGTTCTTTTTGAAAAACTAAGGCATGATAAAAAATTCTTAAAACAAAGAGATTTTTACTTTAAGAATTATATTGGCTCTCCTACCTCATTTGTAAAACTTCAAAACTTATCTGATCAGCTAGGAGGAGCTCAAATATACGCTAAAATGGTGTCTGAGGCGAACGGAGGTGCCCATAAAATATATAATGCTACAGTTCATTGTCTTATTGCTAAAAAAGCAGGAAAAAATTATGTTGTTGGAGACACGGGGGCTGGCTACGCAGGAAAAATGCTAAGTATGGCTGCTAAAAAATTCGGCCTTAAATGTAAAATATTCATGGGTGCCATAGATATAAAGAGACAAAAGCCTAATGTTTATGCAATGAAAAAAAATGGGGCTGAAGTTGTTCCAGTTTATTCAGGAAGTCAGACTCTTGTTGATGCAGTTAGTGAATGTATGAGATATTGGGTTTCAAACTGTGACAACACTCATATGTGCGTCGGCTCAACAGTTGGTCCTAATATTTTCGTTAAAATTTGTGGTTGGAGCACTGCTCAAATTTCAAGAGAATTAAAACTACAACTTAAATCTGAATTCAAAAAATTTCCAAAAAAAATTAAACTCATTAATTGTGTTGGTGGTGGAAGTTCTGCTTATGGGTTCTGGAGTGAATTTATTGATTACGATAAAAGACAAATTGAATTGATCGGTGTTGAAGCTGGAGGCCCCACAAAATCTAAGTTGCATGCCGCACCTTTAACAAATAATGCTAAACTTGGAATTTTACATGGAGCAGCTGCTTATGTTTGTCAGAATAATGAAGGACAGATTAATAACACCAAATCAATTTCTGCAGGGTTGGATTATCCTGGCGTGTCTCCTATTCATTGTTTCTTAAAAGATACTAAAAGAGCAAGGTATACATCTGCAACGGATGAAGCAGCATTAAGCGCTTATAAACTTGTTACAAGACTTGAGAATATAAACCCAAGCTTAGAACCAAGTCATGCTTTTGCAGAGGCTATTAAAATTGCACCTAAATTAAGTAAGAATACAATTATTATTGTAAATTCTTGCGGTGACGCAAAAAAAGATAGAGATATTTTAAAAGCAAGATTGAGGAAAATTAATTAATATGTCATTAATTAACCTGACCTTTAAAAAAACTAAGAATGAAAAAAGACCTGCTTTAATAACTTACACTGTAGCTGGTGATAATAGCAAAACAAAATCATTAGAAATACTAAAGTCTATTGCTAATTATGCTGATATTTGTGAAATAGGGTTTCCTCACAATACTCCTATTGCTGATGGTGGCCAAATTCAATCAAGTGCTTACAGGGCTTTAAAAAATGGTATTAAGATTAAAGATGTCTTTTCAATTGTAAAAGATTTTAAAAAATCAAAACAAGTAAAGCCAATAATATTGATGGGCTATTATAATATGGTTTACCAATATGGCGACGATAATTTTATTAGAATCTGTAGAAAAGTAGGTGTTGATGGTTTAATTGTAGTTGATTTACCCTACCCTGAAAACAAAGTGTTTGCTAAAAAATGTAAAAAAAAAAATATTAATTTTATTCAACTAATATCCCCCACCACATCCACAAAAAGAATGAAGAGTATTATTAAAGATTCACATGATATGATTTATTATATATCGATGTTGTCTACAACAGGAGGCAGATTAAAAGTTTCACCTAAAAAGATTCTTGAAAGATATGATAGGATTAAAAATCTAAACAAAAATAAAAATATAGTTATTGGATTTGGTATTACAGAAAAGACAATAGCTTCATTAAAAAAAGCTGATGGATTAGTGGTGGGTAGTGCTTTATGTAAAGAAATCTCTAAATCTATCAAAAAGAGACAAAATCCTGTCACAAACGTAACTAATATTGTAAAAAGATTAAGAAAAAAAATTACATGAATTGGATTAAAAAAACATTACGTTTTGGTGAAAAAATAAAAAAGATTATTAGGACTAGAGCAACAAATGTTGACATTGCAAATAGTGACTGGACATCTTGCTGTAAAGGTCCAATTCTTAAAAAAGATTTAGAAGAAAATTTATGGGTTTGTCCATCTTGCAAAAAACATCACAGAATAAGCCCACGTCAAAGATTTGATATTATATTTGGAAAAAATAATTATGAAGTTTTAAAAACGCCTATTCCTCAAGACGATCCCTTAAACTGGAGAGACTCGAAACCTTATAAAGATAGATTAAAAACCGCACGAAAAAAAACAGGAATGAATTGTGGAATGATGGTGGTTGATACAAATATTAAAAATGTAAAACTCACTGCTGCTGCATCAGACTTTGATTTTATAGGTGGCTCGATTGGTGCTGCTGAAGGCGAGGCCTTCTTATATGGAATTCAACATGCTATTGAAAATGCTCAACCTTTTGCAATCTTCACCTCAGGTGGTGGAATGAGAATGATGGAGTCGTTAATCTCACTTTCACAAATGACCAGAACAACTTTGGCAATCAACGAACTTAAGAAATATAATCTTCCTTACCTTGTCATATTAACAGACCCAACAGCGGGTGGTATCACAGCATCATATGCAATGTTAGGTGATCTTCATTTAGCTGAACCTGGTTCTCTTATAGCTTTTGCAGGGTCAAGAGTTATCCAGGGAACTGTTAGAGAAGAATTACCAGAAGGATTTCAAAGAAGTGAATATGTTGAAAAAACAGGTTTTGTGGATTTAATTGTTGAGAGGAAAGATTTAAGAGAAAAAATTGGTACATTATTATCAATATTGCTAAAGAAAAATTCTGCTATAAATTCATTAGAAAATGAAACTTCAGAAGATAGTAGAACGCTTACAAAAGCTGCATCCTAAGGAAATAGATCTAAGCCTAGATCGAACTAAGAATCTTTGTCAAAAATTAGGAAATCCTCAAGATCAAATAAATTGTATTTCTGTGGTTGGAACCAATGGAAAGTATTCGACTATTCAAGCGCTCTATTCGATTCTAAAAGAAGCCAATTATAAATGTAATATCTACACTAGCCCTCATATACAAAAAATTAATGAAAGATTTATTTATAACAACAAACCATTAACTGATACTGAGTTGGCTAATTTATTATCTGAAATAGAAGAAGCTAACAATGGGACACAAATTACTTTCTTTGAAATATTGACAGTTGCTTATTTCCATCATGCTAAAAAATATCCTAAAAATATTAACTTAATCGAGTCAGGATTATTTCATAGGTTTGATGCAACAAATATCCTAAAGAAAAATTTAGCAAGTATTGTAACGTCTATTGGTCTTGATCATTTAGATTGGCTACCAAAAGAAGAACAAACTATTGAAAAAATTATATTTGAAAAAACCTCCAATTTATTAAATTCAAAAATGATCATTGCTAAACAAAGCTCAAATGAAATCAGCAACTATATTCAAAAAATTACAAAAAATAATCTTTCTAAAAAAATATCTTTTAATAAAAACTATAATTTTACTTTTAAGGAAAATAATTCCTTTTATTTTGAGGATGAATATGGTGGAATAAAACTTCCAAAACCTAATTTACCTGGTGAGTTTCAACTAGAAAATATTTCAACTGCTATTGCAACTGCAAGACAATTAAAAAATTATCCAATAAATGATGAGCATATAAAAAATGGTATTACTAAAATCGAAAGCATAGCTCGCCTCCAAGAAATTAAATTTGGGAAAATAAAAAATTTAATAAAAAATAATAAGTTATTTATAGATGGCACTCACAATCCACTTGGTGCAAAAGTCCTAAACCAATACCTCAATAGTTTAAACTGTAGAAAACATATTATTTTAGGAATGATGTCAAATAAAGATCATAATGAATATGTCAATTATTTTAAAGATGTTGAAACTTTAACAACAATCGATATCCCAAATCAACCAAATGCCATCAAAGGAAGTGAGCTTAAAGAGAAAATTAACAACTTTTCTAATATTAAATATAAAAAATCGATAGAAGAAGCTATCACATCAATCAAAATTCAAGAAAATGATATTATCCTAATTACAGGATCTTTGTATCTTGCGGGTGAAATTTTAAACTTGAATTAAATATTTTCTTTAATCCAAGAAACAATGTCTGACTTAGGGGTTGAGCCAACTTTTGTTGCTTTCAACTCTCCATCTTTAAACAATAACATTGTAGGAATTCCCCTAACTCCATATTTTGTGGGTGTGTTTGGTTCATTATCAATGTTGTGTTTTGCTATTATAACTTGATCTGCCATTTCATCAGAAATCTCTTCTAATGTTGGTCCTATTTGTTTACAGGGTCCACACCACTCAGCCCAGAAATCAACTACAATTGGTTTTGAGGATTTTAATACTTCTTTATCAAAATTATCGTCTGTTACACTGATTGTTGCCATAATAGATCATGTATATTTGATTCAACTTATTATTCAATCTACAAAAAAGTCTTTTTTTAATTAATTCACAGGTGAATTATGCTTGTTCGTATTTTTTCTGTATACCTTCAACAAATTCATTAATTTCATCTAAAAACTTAAGCTTTTTCTCATCTTTATCGTTGGTGTATCTATCTCTTAAATTATCACACTCAAAATAAAACTCCTTACATGTCCACCATTTCTCTTTTTCATCACTTAATATTCTCTCAGCGA
>Ga0308004_10001018_pt1 | contig 12442 bp, 11 predicted proteins | sample Neamet38_FD_203156 | JGI IMG/M metagenome (GOLD analysis project Ga0308004, IMG submission 203156) | Marine microbial communities from water near the shore, Antarctic Ocean - #38 | ecosystem: Environmental > Aquatic > Marine > Unclassified | place: Southern Ocean | collected 2014-06-06 | reverse complement strand
TGGCTCGGCTATCGCAGCATTGAGATTTCAATTCAAGATCTTGTTGAAGCATGCGGGGAAATAGAGCAATGGGATTTAAGTGTAGTGCAACCTTTGAGAAAAGTTAGAAAATATATAGCAGAATCAGAAATAGCAACAAGCAAAGAGAATACTATCGTCTCTTTAAAAAAATTAGAGCTAACTTCAGAAAAAACAGAGCAAGATGTTTTATATCGATGGTCTCTCTCACAAAATTTTAAAACTTGTGACACAATAGGTATAGAATTGCAGATAAATAATATTAATAAATATTTAGCCATTTTAGATGCTCCAATTTTATCGGCCGAACATCCATTGCTGTCTCATACAAATTTTTCTTGATTCAGCTTAAGCATGAGTTATGATGCCGAATTATTAAAGCATTCTTTTATGATTTGATGTAAAAAAAAGGACAGTAATATGAAAACCGCCTACTTAATAACTGCCTTAGCGGCAATTTTTAGCTTAACCGCATGCACCCAAGATAACGAAATAACATCCTTAGATTCTGAGAAGAAAAAAGAAGTTTTTGCTGGTAATTCTGAAGTAGAACTCGCTCTAAAGACAGAGGTTGAAAAATTTAGCTACATTGTTGGTGGTGATGTGGGGCTACAATTTTTTCAGTCACAAACAGTTATTGACCAAGATGCCTTCACGCTTGGGATGGTAGATGCCCTAAATAATAAACGGCCGCGACTCTCCAAGGAAGATGCCGAAGAGGTAGTGAAAGATTATTACCGTCTACAGCAAAAAAAAGCTGCTGATTTTCAGGCAGACATGCAACTTAAGGCGGATAAAAATCAACAAGAAGGACAAGAATTTCTAACAAAAAATCGCAAGAAAGCAGGTGTCATAACTACGAATAGTGGTTTGCAATATAGAGTTATAATAGCAGGGACAGGCTCGTCACCAAAAGCAGAAAGTGATGTTCTTGTTCACTACAAAGGAACTTATGTGGATGGACGTGAGTTTGACTCTTCATCTCAACATGATGGAGCAAAAGCTGTCAAAATAAATCTAGGGCAGGTTATTCCCGGTTGGACGGAAGCATTGCAGTTGATGAAAGAGGGCGCTAAATGGGAGATATACCTAACACCAGAGCTTGCCTATGGGAAAGATGGCTCATCTCCAACGATTGGGCCAATGACAACTCTTATTTTTGAAGTAGAGTTAGAGCAAGTTGTAGCATCTAAGTAAAATTAAAAAGATTTTTTTAATTGCTAAAATATAAAGATAATAATGTATGGCAAGATTAAAGCAGTCAGAATACCCGTCAAGCTAAGACCCAGTGTAGCGAACGCACCGCATTTTTGACTAATCTTAAATGCTTTCGCGGCGCCTATGCCATGGGCAGAAATTCCAAGTATAAATCCTTTGACTCGATCGTCAAAAATATTTAATTTTTTAAATATAATAGGTCCGAAGAGTGCGCCTATCATCCCAGTTAACACAACTATCCCAGTAGTCATGCTTGGATCCCCCCCAATTTTTTCAGAAATACGAAGTGCAATTGGAGTTGTAACCGATTTAGGCGCTAAGGATATAAGATTATTTGTTTCCGACCCTAATATAAATAAAAATCCCAACGCACTGATGCTTGCAAAGAAGGCGCTAAATATTAAAGTGATAAGCAAAGGTTTAGAGATCTGTTTGAAGTTGAAGAATTGTTGATATAGTGGAACAGCTAAGGTGACGATTGCCGTATCAAGTAAAAAGAAAAAAGGCTTATTGGCAAACTTATACTGCTGATAATCAATGCCTAGAAAAATAAGAAAGCCGGATATTAAAAGTGTACTCAAAATTAAAGGGTTTGACATAAGTTGATATAAGGAATTCTTTTGATATGGACTAGATAGCCAAGTAACAAGACCAAAAGCTAGAGGAGTTAAAACCAGAAGAATAAATAACTTTAACATTTCCATAACTATTTTTTTATCCGGGATCTCAACTCATGTCTCGTCAGAGTATATTTCATTAATAAACCTCCAAGAGCTATTGTTGCAAGTGTAGAAACAAAAATACTAGCTACTATATAAATCCATTGATTGAAGTGATTTTGCACTAAAAAAAAACATCCAACACAGGTTGGGATCAATAATAAATAAAGATAATCAATGATTAGACGCGAGGATACCTTAAGAGATTCCGGAATCTTTTTCCCCCTAGCTTGCAGAGTGAGAAAAAGTAGCACCATGCCAATAACTGGACCAGGTATTGGCATGTCTCCTAAATAGACAATAAATTCACCAATACCTTGAAAAATTAATAATGCGAGAATCCCTTTTAGCATACTTATTTTTTTCGAATTATTTGTGATACACCCAAAAGAGTAAGAGCTATGAAGCTGACCAAAGTCCATCCAGGAATGCTTAGGCCAAGAAACGTCCATTGAACCGTAGCGCAGTTACCGTCTCCTTGTACTAGCATTTTTAGAGCTTCGCTCAAATTAAATGCATTGAACAAGTATTCCACTGGCGGGCCACAGGATGGAATTTCATCAGCAGAAAGACTTTGAAGCCATAATTGCTTAGAAGCAAAATAGCCACCAATTAGTGCACTTCCGGTTGTTAGTGCCCCATATATTTTGTAGCAAGTATTATGAATAAATGCTAATAAAGAGAAGAACCCAATAAGAACTATAAAAAATCTTTGTGTTACACAAAGGTAGCAAGGACGGAGTTCCATAATAAATTGCATATAAAGAGAAACTGCAATAAGAGTTACACAAGATATAAAAATTAAACAATTTACCTTTTTGCTTTGTGTCATTTTTTATCCTTGTAATAGAAGCTTGCGCCATTTGTACTCAGTCTTTGCTCAACTCTACTAATCTGGACCCAACTTTACAAACCCTTTCATCATAATGAAGGCTTATTTAGAAGTAGGTTTAATTGAGGCTAGTGGATTACAACCTCAGAGTGTGTAAAATGCAGTAACTTATTATAAGGAGTGTTCTGGAAACAAACCTAGAAGATTTTTATATTAATCATAAAACAGGAGTTAAATATATGGTTAGAATTTTTTGCTTTGCTCTAACCCTCGCTTTTTTTACTGTACCTACTCTTGTTGTATCTACTTCGTCCCATGCGAGTCTGATGCCAGGAGGTTCACCAACTGGATTGAGTGGGGCATCAAATAGAAATACTAGGTCAATGGGAATTAAGGATAAAAAATTTACACAAGGGAAGCTTATCTATAAAGGCATGGATAAAAAATTAGGGAAACTTAAGTGGTGTCTAAAGGTAGATAGTGAGCTGGTTAAATTAAATATATTTAACTTATGGAAGACATATAAGCTGTTTAAAGGCGTAACAACAGATTATTTTGTTGATAACTTCTACGTTTGTGACAGACCAGATGATACTGCCTTTGAGTTGATAGGAAAACAAAATACACGAAGAGTTGTATATTATCTGGATAGGCGGTTTAAACTCTATCTTACTGATCGATCCAGCGCATACCTCTATAAAACAGGCGAATAGAACTATATATCTATATTGTACTGTTGATGATAGTTCTCAAGAAATTTATCGAAGGGTATGTCATCAGCTGCTTCAATAGCTCTTTGACTCTTTAGAGATTGTGTAGCCATTCTTTTGTATCTTTTGATGCTCTCTGCCGATAGCTCTTTGCTTAAAATATGTTCACGGGTTTTAAGCGCATGATCCATTGATACTTGAAAATAACTCTTTTGACTCTGCTTCATAGCTTGTAATACCTTGGCTGAAGGAGTTAAAGATGGGCGATCAATACGCCTTTCTAGTTTTTTTAAAGCCTCAGAATACCGATTCGTTTGCTGTTGTTGATCAAAAAGTGCAGCTACTGGATACATTTTTTCAAAAATAGAGTGACCCCAGTTTCTGAAAGATCTGCTTTCATATTTGTCATGAAGCATCAAATTTGGACTTCTGCCTTGATGCACCATAATTTTTTGATTATTTAATATACGATAATGTTCCTCTTGATCTGTCGGTGCACTTTTGGATAGCAAGCAGGTCAACAAAAAAACATCCATAAAATCAATTTGCTCGCGATCAATTCCAAGCGGTATAAAAGGGTTTAGATCAAGACAGCGCACCTCAATGTATTCAACACCTTTTTTAGATAAAGCCCGTAAAGGAGTTTCCCCCGCATCGGTAGATCGCTTTGGTCGTATTGGGCTATAAAATTCATTTTCAATTTGTAGTACGTTTAAATTAAGTTGCTTATACTTTCCAAGTGTATCTTTGAGTCCGATGAGCTCATAGTTTGGATAAGGTTTAACCAGCACTTCTCTCAGTGTTTTAACATAGCTACTTAAGCTATTATAACAAATCATCAAATCATCTTGGTCTTTACTTTGGTAGCCTAGATCACTCATTCTTAATGATGTAGCATAAGGAAGATGAAGGCTGTGTTCATCTTCACCAAACTCAATAAGCCGATGGTCTCTATTTTTTGCAAAGCTACGACAGATAGCAGGAGATGCACCAAATAAATATAACAGTAACCAATAATGACGACGAAAATTTCGTATCAAGGAAAAATAATTCTCAGTTTTAAAAACTTCAAAAGGTAGCTTCGAGTTTTCATTTCTTCTGAACATTTCCATCAGATCATCTGGAACCGAAAAGTTATAGTGGATTCCGGCTATAGTTTGCATTAACTTGCCGTAGCGGTGACCTAGCCCCAATCTATATGTATGCTTCATTTCTCCAATATTAGATGAACCATACACCCCTACAGGTATGCTGCTTTCTCCGCTTAACTGACACGGCATGCTGCTCGTCCAAAGCACTTCATCGTGAATATTTTTGTAGGTGAAGCGATGTGCATCCTCAAGTATTTTTAGTACTTCGTTAGTATCGGTTAAAGGCGGGGTGATGAATTCAAGCAAAGCTTCTGAGAAATCGGTTGTTATTTGAGGGTGAGTGAGGGCGGCCCCTAACAATTTAGAATGCGGTGTTTTTGCTATTCTCCCTGCTTTGGTGACACGTAGACTTTCCTTTTCGATGCCTCGTGTTATACCTAAAAGCACCTTTGAAGAAGCATTTTCCGTGAGTAAATTTAGACGATTTTTTGATAAAGACAACTTATCTTCCTTCTCTGGGGCTGCTAGACGGATATGAGGCTGCAAATAATATACTACAAGCGTGAGACAATCGACCCTCACTGACATAGTCAAAAAAATATAAATTATAACTTTTTGTTGCAACTTATATATTCATACAAAAGAATTTATTAAGTATAAAAAAAATTTAAAAATTAAAGACTTAGGGCGCTCTAATAACTTGAATGATAATCATTATCATTTGTAGAGCAACAAATCAAGATTTTTGCCCATTAATTTATTGGACACATGTAATTTCTCATGCTTTAATTCTATCCCGATGATTTTTCGGTTTGCCGTTTGTGCATGCAGCATAATTTGGTACGCAATAAAGATTTTTCTTCGGTAGTATTTTTAACTCGATGATAAATATAGTTATTTTATAATTGAGATATAAATGTAAAAGGTAGTATCTGAGGGTATTTTTTGTTTTTCTAGCGTGATTTATGTATTTGTAAAAATCGATAGAGATCGATACACGACGCTAAAAAAATATTTAAAGCAAAGAATATGAAGTTAGAAATTCATAAAATAAGAGGATATAAACTTGAACGATTTAACTAATCCCGTCGAGGTCCTAGGGATCGATGCAGGCGGAACTATGACAGATACGTTCTTTGTGCGCGCAGACGGCTCTTTTGTTGTCGGTAAAGCACAAAGTGATGCAGATGAGGCAACAGCAGTACTAAATTCTAGTGTTGATGCTTTGGTTCACTGGGGAAGAACAGTTGGAGACACATATCCTGAAATGGTGACTTGTGTATTTTCTGGAACTGCTATGCTTAACCGCGTTGTGGGAAGAAAAGGTCTTCGAACTGGCTTAATAACAAGTAAAGGTTTTGAAGACTTCCACCGAATGGGTCGCGCGATTCAATGTTACTTAGGTTACGCATTTGAAGATCGACTCCATTTAAACAGTCATAAATATGATGAGTCTTTAGTACACATACATGATACTCGTGGTGTAACTGAGCGAATTGACTGTAAGGGCGCTATTGTAATACCCATTCGTATAGAAGATGCTATTAAGGCTGCTGGAGAGCTTGTTGACCAAGGTGTTAAAGCGATTGCTATTAGTTTGATTAGCTCTTACTTAAACCCAGTTCATGAGCACGCTGTTCGAGATGCGGTCTTAAAGGTAATTAAAGAAAAGGGTTCTGATATTCCTGTTTTTGCTTCTTGTGATTACTATCCTGCACGTAAGGAGAGTCATCGTACAAATACAACAATTTTAGAAGCATATGCTGCTGAGCCTTCTCGTAAGATTCTTGGAGCACTAAGCGATAAAATGAGAGACCACGGTGCTAAATGTGACGTACGTGTAATGGCTACCCATGGTGGTACTATTTCATGGAAAGCAAAAGAACTTGCTCGCTCATTAGTATCTGGTCCTATTGGTGGAGTAATTGGTGCTAAGTATCTAGGTGAACAACTTGGGTATGAAAACATTGCTTGTTCTGATATTGGTGGAACCAGCTTTGATATGGCCTTGATTACTGGCGGTAACTATTCTATCCATAAGGATAGTGATATGGCACGTCTAGTTCTTTCACTGCCAATGGTTGCAATGGATAGTATCGGTGCTGGTGCGGGTAGTTTCGTACGTATTGATCCTTATTCAAATTCTCTTAAATTAGGTCCAGATAGTGCAGGTTATCGAGTTGGTACTTGCTGGCCAGAAGGTGGTTTAGATACTGTTTCTGTAACTGACTGCCACATTATTCTTGGCTACTTAAATCCAGATAACTTCCTTGGTGGAATTTTGAAGCTTGATGTAGAGCGTGGAAGAAAATGTGTACAAGATCAAATCGCTACTCCTATGGGTCTTTCTCTAGAAGACGCTGCTGCGGGTGTGATTGAGTTGCTTGACCTTTCTTTACGTCAACATCTACGTGCAATGATTTCTGGTAAGGGTTATAGCCCACGTGACTTTGTATGCTTCTCATACGGTGGTGGTGGACCAGTACATGCTTATGGCTACACGAAAGGTCTAGGCTTTAAAGAGACTATCGTTCCTGCATGGGCTGCTGGATTCTCAGCATTTGGTTGCGCATCAGCAGACTTCGAATATCGTTATGATATGAGTGTGAACGTTGGTATTACAGAAGAATCTACAGATGATGATTTAGAAATATCTGTTAATAAGCTTCAAACAGCCTGGGATACTTTGAAACTCAAAGTATTAGAAGAGTTCGAAATTAATGGTTTTTCTGAGAAAGACATTACTTTCACGCCAGGATACAGCATGCAATATCTAGGACAGTTGAATGACTTAGAAATTGATTCACCTTTGCCAAAACTAAATGGCAAAAAAGATTGGCCAGCACTAGTAGCAGCTTTTGACGCAGAATACGCTCGCGTATATGCAGATGCTGCTCGTTCTCCTGAACTAGGATTTGGGATTACAGGTGCAATTCTTCGTGGTTCAGTAGAAACTAGTAAGCCTGCTGTTCCTAACGAAAAAGTGCAAGGTGAAACTCCAGCAGCTGGTTCTAAAACTGGTTCTAGGAAATTCTATGACCAACGTAAATGGGTTGAAGCAGATCTTTACCATATGGAAAGCTTGATGCCTGGTAACAGGGTTAATGGTCCAGCGGTGATTGAATCCGATGCGACCACCTTCGTAGTTCCAACTGGCTTCGCAACGTTCCTTGATAAGCATCGTCTCTTCCATTTGATTGAGACAGATATAGAAAGTGTTGCTTTCAATACCGTAGACGCGATTTAGATCAATAGATAATAGAGGAAATCTTATGACTATATTAGAAACCCTTAAAGGGGCAGAACTTGGCAAGTTGTTAAGAAACGGCTTGTCATTAGATGAGAACCGAAATGGTATCTTGGCGCGTGCGTCAGAAACTGGACACTATGACGGTATTAAAACTTTAACTTTGAAAGAAAGTGATCCAATTGCCTACGAACGAATTTTTTCTAAAGTTCGCGCAGGATTGGTTAACTCTCGTGAAGTTGCTAAGAAAATTGCAGCATCGCCAATCGTTGAGCAAGAAGGTGAGCTATGTTTCACACTCTACAACGTAGCTGGGGACTGTATTGCTACATCTACTGGTATCATTATTCACGTTGGTACCATGGGTGCAGCGATCAAGTATATGATCCAAAACAATTGGGAAATTAACCCTGGGATCAATGATGGCGACATGTTTACCAATAACGATTGCCAAACTGGTAATGTTCACCCTTGCGATATCGCAACTATCATACCTGTATTCTTTGAAGGGTATTTGTGTGCTTGGGTAGGTGGTGTTACACACGTTATTGATACTGGTGCAGTTGGACCAGGCTCTATGTCTAACGGACAAATCCAACGTTTTGGTGATGGTTTGCAGATTACTTGTCGTAAGACAGGTGTCAATGATACTCCACTACGTGATTGGTTGCATGAAAGCCAACGTAACGTTCGTACTGTTAAATACTGGATTCTTGATGAGAAAACACGTATTGCTGGTACGCAAATGATTCGTGAAATGGTTCAAGAAACTATTGCAGACGAAGGTATTGAAGCTTGGGATGTCTTCGCAATGGAAGTAATTGAGGATGGTCGTCGCGGGCTAGTTAGTCGTATCAAGGCTATGTGTATTCCTGGTGAAGTTAGGACTGTCGCATTTGTTGACGTACCTTATACTCATCCAGATGTAGCGGTACCTTCTCCATTCGCTAAGCTTGATTCAATTATGCATGCACCATGCCTTATTACAGTTAAAAAGGATGCTACTTGGCGTTTAGACTTTGAAGGTTGTAGTCGTTGGGGCTGGCATACATATAATGCAAACCCCACAGCATTTACCTCTGGTATTTGGGTAATGATGACTCAAAGTCTTGTACCTACAGAGCGTATTAACGATGGTTGCCGTTACGCAACTCAATTCCGTTTACCAAAAGGTACTTGGACTAACCCTGATGATCGTCGTACAGCTCACGCTGATGCATGGCACTTCTTGGTTTCTTCTTGGAGTTCTTTGTGGCGCGGAATTAGTCGTACATACTTTGGTCGTGGATACCTAGAAGAAGTTAACTCTGGTAATTCTAATCCTTGTAACTGGTTGCAAGGTGGCGGTATTAACCAAGATGGCGAAATTCACGCTGTTAACAGTTTTGAGACTGCTGCTTGTGGTACAGGCGCATGTGCTATGAAGGACGGACTTAACAACGCTGCTGCTATCTGGAACCCTGAAGGCGATATGGGTGATATAGAGATCTGGGAACTAGCAGAGCCTCTTTTATACTTGGGTCGTACTCAAAAAACCAACTCAGGCGGCTATGGTAAGTGGCGTGGTGGTAACGGGTTTGAAACTTTACGTATGGTACACGGTTCATGTGATTGGACTATGTTCTTCATGGGTAATGGTTACATGAATAGTGACTGGGGTTTGATGGGTGGATATCCTTCAGCAACTGGTTACCGTTTCGAAGCTCACAACACTGGTCTTCTAGGAGAAGATGGAAGAATCCACACTGGTAAGGAAATTCCTTTAGGTGAAGATTTGAACCCAGATGATCGTGTATGGGAAACACTTCTTGGACCAGATGCTACAGTTAAGCGTGACAAACAATGTATCACTACAGAAGCTATGTTTGATAACGGCGATCTGTACTTGAACTACCTACGTGGTGGCCCAGGATTTGGTGATCCTTTGGATCGTTTACATAGTGGCGCACAAAGTATTGAAGAAGATCTTAATGAAAACTACATTCTTCCTGAATACGCCAAGAAAATTTATGGCGTTGTATACACTCAAGATCATGAGGGTGTTTACACTGTAGATTCAGCTAAGACTACTGCGGCTCAAGAGCAAATCAAGAAAGACCGCATTAAACGTAGTGTTCCAGTCCAAGAGTGGATGAAAGGTGAGCGTCAAAACATAGTTGACCTGAAAGCTTCTCCACAAGTTAAGCAAATGTTTGCTTCAAGTTTTGCTCTGTCTGAGCCGTTCCTGAATGAATTTAAAACATTCTGGGATCTTCCAGCAGACTACAACTTGTTAGAATCAAGCTTGGGAATACCCACGTATGGTTCAACTAAGACAATGGACATCAGCGAAATGCCGGACTGTAAGCCCGTCATAATGACTGAGGAATGATCTTAACTTGAGAAATTGAAGTGAGTGCATCGATCCTGATGCACTCAATCAATTATCAATTAAATTAAAAGAGAGTATAGATATGTCTTCATATACAAAACAAGAAGTTAAGCAGCTGGTCGACGGCACTTTAGCCTGGGATACAGTGCATCAAATGATTTCCATGCCTAAGGATGCAGATCGTTACAAACTTTACATGGAAGTAATTCAGGATAAATTATCCTATAAACATAAAGTTATTATGGCATTAGGTCCACATCTAAACCTAGCTATCAGAGATGGCGATGAAGAAATTCATGCATTCTGTGATTGCGGTAAAGATTTCGGCCACTACAAAGGTAACTGGAAACTTAACGCGAATATTTATGTTCGTGATACGGCAGAGAAAATGGATCAAGTTTATCCACGTTTAATGTCTCCAGATACTTCTTGGCAGGTTTACCGTGAGTATTCTTGTCCTGATTGTGGAACAATGCTTGATATTGAAGCACCAACACCTTGGTACATGGTGATGCATGATGTCAAACCAGACTTAAAAACTTTCTTTGAGTGGGTTGGAATAAAAGCACCTAAAAAGATATAAGTTGTTGATAGATGAAGATAAGTCCCAGCCTTTGGTTGGGACTTATTTATTTTTGGGTTAGAATTTTATCTAAGACTTATATAAACTATTACAAGAATGCATACATTTAACTACCTGCTGACGCTTTAGCATCCATTTGTAAATCTTACGTTGGACTCTTAGGTAATGTATTTAGTAGCACTTTAGATACACAAAAAATTAAGGAAGAAAGAAATGTCAGAAGAGACATCAGCACCTCATTTTTCGATGCAAAAAATTTATTTGAAGAAAAGTATATTTACCTCACCAAACTCTGCAAGTGTTTTCGGTACAGACTGGAAGCCAGACACTACGTTGGATTTGAACATTAAACATGATGCTATTGATGATGATGGACGTTATGAGGTCATTATTAGTGTTAAAGTAACGGCAACGAACGAAAATATCGTGGCATTTAGTCATGAGGTAGACCAAGCGGCCTTATTCTTAATTAGTGGATTTCCAGATGATCGCTTAGATGAAGCACTTAATTCGGCATGCCCTTTGATCATGTTTCCCTACCTTAGAGAAACAATAGATCATGTTTTATTAAAAGCTGGTTACCCGCCCCTTATGCTTGCTCCAATTAACTTTGATGCAATGTACAAAGAGAAGAAATCTGGAGAAGAAGCAGCAAAGAAAGCCAAGCAAGAAAAGAAACATTAGCTACAGATTACAGCGAGTCAAGGCGCTTCTTTTTTTGATAGAGCGCCTTCAAACTATGTCACCCCATAGTGATTGAAGAATGCTAATCGCAGCAATTGGTGCAGTTTCTGTACGAAAAATTCTTGGCCCAAGGGATAGTCTACTAAAACCCGCAACATTGGATGTATAAATTTCCTCTTCAGAAAGCCCACCTTCTGGTCCGATTAAAAGACATACACTTGATACATTACTTTCTTTTCTCAGAACAGAGATTGTGGCTGAGCCGTTATGATCAAGTACTAATTTTTTTTCAGATGAGGTGCTGTTAACCCAGTTATTAACTTTTATTGGAGAATTAATCACTGGAATTTTATTTCGGCAAGATTGTTCGCAAGCACCGATGCAGATTTTCTCCCAATGAAGCAATTTGTTCTCTAACCTTCTGCCCGTAAGCTTTACTTCAGTTCTTTGAGTAAACAAGGGGCTTATCTGGGTTACTCCAGCTTCGGTAGATTTTTGTACGATTGAATCCATCCGATCTCCGCGAGATAACCCTATCCCTAGATGGATATTCAAAGGTGACTCACGATTAATTTCTGAGTATTCTCCGACATGTACAATCGTTTTTCTTCTACCGGAACTTTGTATTATCGCTTTAAATTCGCCCCCCTCACCGTTAAAAATAGTGACAGGGTTTCCAGGGACTAACCTCAAAACGGTCTCTAAGTGTTTAGTTGAAAAATCGTCAAGCTCAACTTCAATACCAGATGAAAGAGATTTTTTTGTGAAGACCCTAATATTCCGCATAGAGTTATGAAAAACCTAATCTTTTACATAGAGATAGGTTAACATCTGCTTGATTCATCGTATAAAAGTGTAATCCAGGAGCTCCGTTTGCCAGCAGATCTTCACAAAGATGGGTAACAACATCTAACCCAAAGTCCTTAATACTTTCTACATCGTCTTCATATTGATGTAATCTTTTTTTGA
>Ga0308004_10001014_pt1 | contig 12491 bp, 19 predicted proteins | sample Neamet38_FD_203156 | JGI IMG/M metagenome (GOLD analysis project Ga0308004, IMG submission 203156) | Marine microbial communities from water near the shore, Antarctic Ocean - #38 | ecosystem: Environmental > Aquatic > Marine > Unclassified | place: Southern Ocean | collected 2014-06-06 | reverse complement strand
GCCTTATATTGTTGTTGTTGTTGATGAAATGTCAGATTTAATGCTTGTAGCAGGAAAAGAAATTGAAAACTATATACAAAAATTATCTCAGATGGCAAGAGCTGCTGGAATTCACATTATTATGGCTACTCAACGGCCTAGCGTTGATGTAATTACAGGAACCATTAAAGCAAACTTCCCAACTAGAATATCTTTTCAAGTAACTTCTAAAATTGATAGTAGAACTATTTTAGGAGAACAGGGTGCAGAACAGTTATTAGGTAGGGGTGATATGCTCTATATGTCATCAGCTAATCGCATAATTAGAATTCACGCACCATTTGTTTCCGATAATGAGATTGAAAAAGTTAATAACTACCTAAGAGGACAAGCAGAACCAAATTATATAGATGAAATCCTAAATTTTGTAGATGAAAAAGAAACAGGAAGCAGTTCACCTGATTCAGGAGATAAAGACGAACTGTATCAGGCTGCACTTGATATCATCAGATCTGAGGGTAAAGCTTCAACTTCTTTTTTACAAAGAAAACTACAAATTGGATACAATAGAGCTGCTAGAATTATTGACATGATGGAGGCTGATGGAATTGTCAGTAAGGCAAACCACGTTGGTAAAAGAGATGTTCTATAATGCTTAAATTTATATTAATTATTCTTATTTTAAATTTTTATAATCTCGCTTTATCTTCAACTAAGGAAAAAATTATTTCTCAAATGAAGCTTACTAATATTTTAAGTTTTAACTTCATGCAAGAAATTAATGGGAGAAATGAGAGTGGCTCTTGTATTATAAAATATCCTAAAAAAATTTTTTGTGAATATGATGGTTCTAGTAAAAAAGTTATCGTTTCTGATGGTAAATCATTAGTAATCAAAATTAAAAACAGTGGAAACTACTATATTTATCCACTTAATAAAACACGTTTAGAATTGTTGCTAAATAAAGAATATCTAATATCTAAAATAAACACCTTGGAGGCAAGAGAAATTGATAATCAATTTTTAACCTATAAAATTTTTGAAGATGATAATGAAATTAATATTTTTTTTGATAAAAAAAGCTTTAATCTAGTAGGTTGGCAAACTGAGGATATTTATCAAAATTTGAGTATTACCTTTATTTCTGCTTTAAAAATCAATGAAAAAATAGATGATAAAATTTTTAAATTGCCAACAAATGATTAATTAACTACCTGAACAAAGTTTCTGATTTAAAAATTTTCATGCCCCTTGACATGTAGTTTCCTAAGGCATTTTTGTGGTCCAGCGAGCATGTATGAGCCCAAACTCTTAGTGATTTCATTCTAAATGATTCCTTAATTGCTTCACTCAGTAAGTAGCTCCCTAATTTTTTTCCAAAATATTCTTCCAAAATTCCAAAGTAAGCAATTTCGGCCTCTTTATTACTTTGGTTTAACAAGAGCTCAAAGTATCCTGCAATCTCATTTTGATCTTTGAGAATATAGGTAAAAAGATTTTTGTTAGACACATAGTCTACCCAATTCAAGTCAGTCCAAACAAGTCTATCAACCCATTGGTAATTCCTTCCTATATTTTTATAAAAAAATTTATTCAATTGGAAATCATTAGGATTAGCCAACTTTACAGAGTAACTTGCTGATGGTTTATCTACCTCTCTAAGATCATCTTGGTTTTTTATCTCTAGGTAGTTTCTAAAAATTTTTTCTGTCACTCAACCATTTTTCCTATTTTCTCTCCTCCAAAAAGGTGAAAGTGTAAATGTGGGACCTCTTGACCACCATGTTCATTTATATTGGTAAGTGCTCTATAACCCTTGTCTATGCTGGATGATATTCCTAATATTTTAGAAACTTCAGTAATGGCCTTGCTTAAAGCAACTATTTCATGGTCTGAGGCTCGATTATTAAAATCATCTAAATTAAGGTAGTCTCCTTTAGGTATTAACAATGCATGAATTTTTTTTTGAGGATTAATATCATAAAATGATAGAACGTAATCGTTTTCAAATATTTTTTTACAAGGTATTTCTTTTCTTAAAATTTTAGCAAAAATATTGTTTTTATCATAGCTCATCATCTACTATTTTTTTCGTCTATGCCTGATTGCTTTTTTCTATTTTCTAGTTCTGCCAATACGTCTTCAAATTTAATATTTGCCACTTCTAGTGTTACTAATAAGTGAAAGATTGTATCTGCTGTTTCGTGAACTATATTTGAGTTTTTATTTAATGCCTCTTTAAGTTCATCAAATTCTTCTTGCATTTTTTCTATACACTTAGGAAGCCCACCAGACAGTAATGAGGAAGTATACGATTTATCTTTATCACCCTGTTTTCTGTCTCGTATTGTTTTTACCAAGTTTTCTAAATTGTCCAACATAATCAAATTCTAACAGGAATTCCCTTTGAGTCCAAATATTGCTTTGCTTCATTAATTGAATAGGTTCCATAGTGAAAAATTGATGCAGCTAATACCGCACTAGCCTTACCATACTTAACACCTTCAAATAAATGCTCTAGGTTTCCAACACCACCAGATGCAATAATGGGTATATTTATATTTTTTTCTATCTCTGAGATTAATTTAATGTCGTACCCTTTTTGAGTTCCATCCCTATCCATTGACGTAATTAATAGTTCGCCTGCACCCTGCTCTTCCATTTTTTTTGCAAATTCTATAGCATCAATTCCAGTTTCTGTTCTGCCACCATGAGTAAATACTTCCCATTTGTCATTTTTTTTCTTAGCATCGATTGCAACAACAATGCATTGTGATCCAAATTTTTTACTACTTTCCTTGATTAAATTTTGATTAGCAACTGCTGCAGTGTTTATTGAAATCTTGTCAGCACCAGAAACTAGCAGTTTGCTTATGTCTTCTAAACTTCTAATACCACCTCCAACTGTAAGTGGTACAAAGCAATTTTCAGATGTTCTTTTAACCACATCAAATATAGTTTCTCTATTTTCATTAGAGGCCGTAATATCTAAAAAACAAATTTCGTCTGCACCACTCTCACTATAAATTTTAGCTTGTTCTACCGGATCACCTGCGTCTTTTAGATCTACAAAATTAATTCCCTTAACAACTCTTCCATTTTTAACGTCAAGACATGGGATAATTCTATTTTTAAGCATTTTCTATTTCCTTTAGATCGCTAAGCTTTATATCTCCATCATAAATTGCTTTCCCGACAATCACACCCTCAATATTAAGCTTACTTAATGTTTTAATATTTTTAATGTCTTTTATTGATGAGATTCCACCAGAAACAACAACAGGAGCTGATGAAATTTTTGCAATATTTATTGTTTCTTGGATGTTTGGCTCTGTTTTGGTTCCATCTCTATCAATGTCTGTGTAAATAACCCTTGAAAAACCAAAACTATTTACATTTTTTAAATAATCCTCTGCAGTTTGATTTATTGTTTCTTTCCAACCAGAAACTGAGAGTTTCCCTTTCTTTGCATCTAGGCCAAGAGCAATTTTTTCTTTAAATGTTTCACACGCCTGTTTAAGAAAATCTGGATTTTTTATTGCAGCACTTCCAAGTATAACTTTATCAACCCCTATATCTATGTAGGCTTGAATTTTATTCATAGATCTTATTCCACCACCAATTTCAATTGTAATATTTAATTTTTTTATAATATTTTCTATTATTTTTAAGTTGACCAATTCTCCCAAAAGCGCACCATCTAAATCAACCATGTGTAAATTTAAAAGCCCAGCATCTTTATACTTTAACGCTTGGTCAAATGGAGATTGTTCATAAGTGGTTTGATTATCAAAGTTTCCCTTTAATAATCTTACACATTTTTGGTCTTTAATATCTATGGCCGGAAATATTTTCATATTTATAAATTTATAAAATTTTCAATTATTTTTAATCCTTCTTGGTCACTTTTTTCAGGGTGAAATTGAGTTCCAAAAATATTTTCTTTTTCAACAGAGCAAACAATATCTGATGAGTATTCGGTTGTTGCTGTGATTACATTTTTATCCTCTGGTATAAATTCATAGCTATGAACAAAATATAAATGGGAATTATTTTTAATATTACTAAATATTTTACTCTTTTTAATAATGTTTAATTGGTTCCAACCGATGTGTGGAAGCTTATATTTGCCATCTTGGTTATCAATTTTTGATACCTTGCCAGCAATCCAGCCTAGCCCCTTAGTCTCCACTTCTTCATAGCCAACGTCTGCAAACATTTGCATGCCCACACAAATACCAAACAAAGGTTTTTTTTTAATAACAGCAAATTCATTTAATGTATCTTTTAATCCATTAATTTTTTTTAAAGATTCTATGCAATTTTTAAAAGATCCTTGTCCAGGTAGTATTATTTTATCAGAACTTAATATGGTTTTTGGATCAGACGTGACTTCTATTTCAATTTCAATATTTTGATTGTTGCATACTTTTTTGAAGGAATTAATTACTGAACTTATATTTCCAGATTCATAATCAATAATAGCAATATTCATTGCTTTTTTTATAACAATCCCTTTGTAGATGGGACTGCACCCTTATTTCTAGGATCTATTTCCAATGCTGTCCTTAGTGACCTTGCCAGACCTTTAAAACAAGACTCAATTATATGATGACTATTGTCTCCATAAATATTTTCCATGTGCAGTGTTATTCCAGCTGACTGGGAAAATGCTTGAAACCATTCTTTAAAAAGTTCTGTGTCCATTTCTCCGAGTCTTTCTACTTTTAATTTTACTTTCCAGATTAAGTATGGTCTATTTGAAACATCTATTGCAACTCTTGTTAATGTTTCATCCATTGGAATCATTGCATGAGCATACCTTTTAATTCCTACAAAATTTTTTAAAGCTTTTTTCAAAGCTTCACCTATTGCAATACCAGTATCTTCTGTTGTGTGGTGAAGATCTATATGGGTGTCTCCCTTTGCTTTTAAATTTATATCTATTAACGAGTGTTTTGATAATTGCTCAAGCATATGATCTAGAAACCCTATGCCAGTATCAATTTTATAATTACCTTTACCATCAATGTTTAAATCAACACTGATGCTGGTTTCTTTAGTCTTTCGGGAAATTTTTCCTTTTCTGCTCATAATATTAAATATGTATATAGAGATTAATGCACTTTATCAATATTACTGGTCTACTACTTGAAGAATAAAAATTAATATCCATCTATAAGCTATGACTACAATAGTACTTATTAGAAAAAACAATGAGGTGGTAGTAGCTGGTGATGGCCAAGTTAGTATGGGAAATACAGTTATAAAAAGTACTGCTGCAAAAGTTAGGAAAATCGAAAAAAGAAATGTAATCGCGGGGTTTGCTGGGTCTACTGCTGATGCTCTAACTTTATTTGAAAGGCTTGAGGCAAAACTTGAAAAGCATGCAGGGAATCTTCCTAGGGCCGCTGTTGAACTAGCCAAGGATTGGCGAACTGATAAATATTTAAGGAGACTAGAGGCTTTAATGGCTGTTGGTGATAAAGAAAATAGTTTTATAATTTCTGGCACTGGTGACGTGCTAGAGCCAGAGGGAAATGCTATAGGTATAGGCTCTGGTGGAAATTATGCTTTAGCTGCTGCTAAGGTTTTATTGAACACAGAATTAAGTGCTGAAGAAGTGGCCAAGAAAGCCATCAAAGTTGCTTCTGAAATTTGTGTGTTTACTAATGATAATATTAAAATTGAAAAAATTTAATGAAAGATTCAAACATTACACCCTTTCCCAAAGAAAAAAATGAAGGTAGAGATAGATCTCTGGTTAGCTCTTTGTCTCCTAGGGAAATAGTTTCTGAGCTAGACAGATATGTGGTTGGACAAGACAAAGCTAAAAAAGCTGTTGCTATTGCCTTAAGAAATAGATGGAGAAGACAAGCTTTAAAAGGTGAAATGAGAAATGAAGTTTTACCGAAGAATATTTTAATGATTGGACCAACAGGAGTTGGCAAAACTGAAATTTCAAGAAGATTATCTAAGTTGGCTGAAGCTCCTTTTGTAAAAGTAGAGGCGACAAAATTTACTGAAGTTGGTTACGTCGGAAGAGATGTTGAACAAATTATAAGAGACTTACTTGAAATTGCTATTGCAATGGAAAAAGTAAAAAAAAGAAAAGAAGTTCATGCAAAAGCTCAAAAATTAGCTGAAGAAAAAGTTTTAGATGCACTAGTTGGAAATAAAGCAAGTCTTGCTACAAGAGAAAGTTTTAGAAAAAGATTAAGAGATGGTGACTTAGATGATAATGAAATTGAAATAGGGGTTAATGATAGCTCATCACAAGCTTCATTTGAAATTCCTGGTATGCCAGGTGCGAATATTGGTATGATAAATATTGGTGAGATGATTGGAAAATCAGTTGGTAATAAACAAAAGAAGAAGAAGATGTCTGTTAAAGAGTCTCATGAAATTTTGATCAACGATGAGGCTGATAAGCTAATAGAAGAAGATAAAATTATAAAATCAGCCATAGATTCTACTGAAAACAATGGGATCGTTTTCTTGGACGAAATAGATAAAATTTCTGGAAGAACTGATAGAGCTGGTGGGGATGTTTCTAGAGAAGGTGTTCAAAGAGATCTGCTTCCTTTAATTGAAGGAACTACAGTGAGCACAAAATATGGTCCAATTAAAACTGATCATATTTTATTTATTGCATCAGGGGCCTTTCAGCTTGCAAAACCTTCTGACCTACTTCCAGAGCTACAAGGAAGACTTCCTATACGAGTTGAGCTTGAAGCTTTAACCAGCGAAGATTTTAAAAGAATTCTTAAAGAGCCAGACTATAGTTTGATTAAACAGTATGTTGCTCTTTTAAAAACTGAAAATGTAATATTAGAATTTTCAGAAGATGGAATAGATGCGATTGCGAATATGGCTTCAGAAGTTAATACTACAGTAGAAAATATTGGTGCAAGAAGACTGCATACTATTATTGAAAGAATTTTAGACGATATTAGTTTTACAGCTACTGATAGAGCTGGGGAAAAAATTATAATTAATTCAGAATATGTTAAGAAAAATCTAGATGAGCTGGTTAAAGATACAGATTTATCAAAATTTATTCTTTAATAATTATTTGGTTTTAAATTTATTTTTAAGAAAAATATAGAAAGCACCACTTCCGCCATCCTCAATTTTAGCATCTGTAATCTCAATTATCATTTTTATTAAAGCTATATTAGTTTCAATAAACTCAGGAACTGAATACTTTAGTATACTTAAATCTTTTGAGAGATAGGGGTTTTCAGCACTCTTAGACCTCAATCCCTTTCCAGTAATTACAATAACTTTAGTGACACCTTCATCAAAGCATTTTTCAATAAATTGCTCTACAGCTTTATTTGCTTCTTCAATCGTGTAGCCATGAAGATCTATTTTTTTAGTTTTTTCATGTCTTATATTTTTTTTATTAATAAAATCTTTATTGGGTAGTTTTTCTTTGTCTTTTAAGAATTTTTCCCAATCTTGTTTATCTTTGTCTGTAATTTTTTTAATCAATTATGTTATTGTGTCAATTAATAGCCAATTAGGGTTAGACGACTTAACATTTTTTGAGAAAACCCAAGTATCATAAACGGTTTTGATTTTCTCTGCATCTCCAGAAATTATTTTTTTATCTTTATCTTTTATGCAGGTTATGATTTCACTAACAAAATCTACTGTGACTTCCAGACTATCCTCTATTTTTTTATGAGTTTTAACTTTTGAAGATTTGATTCCTATAAAAGTTATCTCAGCAAAATTACCTTTATTTTCTCTTTCTGAAAGGGCTTCTTTAAATTGATCATAAACTTTTTTATCCAAAAGTGGTTTGCTGGCTATCAACTTATTATCGCTGTCGCTAAAATCTGTAATAATTGTTTCATATGCAATTTGAGCACCTTTTAAAAAATCTTTTTGATCTTCTTTATCAAATTTTTCACTTATTGGTTTTAAGTTTGTTCTAATTTCTTGAAATTTTTTTTCAATTTCAGTTGGAATTTTTCCTTCGAAGCCTGTTTTTTTTCCAAGTATTCCCCTTAGGCGAAGAAAGATAAATCCAGCAATCATTGCCAGAAGGATAATATCAATATATTGAAAACCAGAACTCATATATTAATAATATTTAGTATGTTGATTAATTACAACTAGCAATTTAGAGTGAGGACAAATGAACACATTATTATTTGTAATCATAGGAATCCCCTTAATTGAGATCTTTTTATTTATTAAAGTTGGGTCTCAAATTGGTGCTTTTAATACTATATTCCTTATTTTTATTACTGCATTCTTTGGTGTCGTTTATGCTCGTTATGAAGGCTTTAACACCTTAAAATCTGGTATGTCACAAATTGTTAAGAATGAAATTCCAGTTTACGAGATTATTTCTGGAGCAGCATTAGCTTTTGCCGCTCTGCTTCTAATTTTACCTGGTTTTGCCACTGATTTATTAGGCTTATTAATTATTTTTCCACCCACAAGAAAATTGATTTTTAAAAATGTATCTACTAAACAAACAGCCAAGAACAAGAAACATAATTTTATTAATGGGGAGTACGAAGATATTAAAGATGAAGATGATAGAAAGTTTTAAAATATTAGCTGAATTTGTAAAAGATATATCTAGTGAAACTCCAGATATTGAAAGCTATATTTTTGTAAAAGAAAATATTTCGAAATATCAGTTAAATATAGACATTACCTCTAGGGCCCTAAAAAATAAAATGATTGAAGTTAATACTACATTAAAATTCGAGGATAAGGAGCTAAATGAAAAAAAATCTTATTTTGAAATAGTTTATGTCTCAGTTGTAAAAATTGACGATGTGGTAAAAGATAAAAAAGAATTAGAAAAAATTTTATTATGTGATGTGCAAAATAAAATTTATCCAAATTTAGAAAAAACATTTTTAAACCTAATTCATAACTCTGGATTTCCTGAAATAAAATTAGAGAAAAAAATCGATTTTAATAAGCTATATAACGAAAAATTTAATTAAAAAAATTTTTTTTTAAGCTAGTTTTTAAATAATTTTTGTGTAACTTAAGTTCATCTTCTGTTGGTTTTATAACTTTTTTATAATATTGATTAGAGGCAATTAAATTTATTGATGTTTTTTCGTTGTCTTGATTTTGAAAATTTAAAGTTGGTTCTTTTTGATCTAGTAAATTAATGTAAACTTTTGACAGTAAAACACAGTCTACTAATGCCGTGTGTTGTGCTCTATTAGAATTATCTATTCTATATCTTTTACAAAGGGCGTCCAAACTTACTGGAGAGCCTGGAAATTTATCTCTAGCAAGTGATAGAGTATCAAGAGCATCTTCACTATTGATTTTTTTTTTACCTAACAAAGCTAGTTCATTATTTAAATGTGACAAATCAAACTCAGCATTATGAATAACCAATCTTTTGTTTTCTATAAAATTTAGAAAATCATCTACCACATCAGAAAACTTTTTTTGTTTAGATAGAAATTCATCTGTATATCCATGTACTTCTAAGGCTTTCTCAGAAACTTTTCTTTCTGGGTTTAAATAACAATGAAATCTATTCTTTGTTGGTACAAGATCTTCAAGTTCAATACACCCTATTTCAACAATCCTATGTCCATCTCTAACGAATAGACCTGTTGTTTCTGTGTCTAGTATTACTTCTTTCATTTTATAAAATATCTTTCAAAATCTTTTTTACACCCTTATTAACAGATTTTTTAGTGAAATTATTTTTAATAATAAATTGAGATTTTTTCTTTTTATAATCAAGTGGTAGCTGAATATTCTTGAATTTGATTAAGAGTTTTGGGTTAAAGTTTTCTCTCTTACGTAGTCTTTTTAAGATATCTGACTTCCTAGATTTAACAAAAACCAAAATATCATTTTTTGTATTAATCTTATTTTCTAATAAAAGAGGAATATCTAAAATTACAATTTTCTTATTTTTATTTTTATTTAAAAATATATCCATTTTTTTTCTTATTTCTGAATGAACAATTTTAATAATCTTTTCGAGACCAGATTTGTTGGACAATATGGCATTGGAGATTTCATTTTTATTTATGGGAAATGAATTAATGTATTTTGGTAAAGTTTTTTTTAATTTATTAAAAATTTTTCTATCTTTTTTATATAATTTTCCTACTTCGTTATCTGCATTAAACACAGGATAACCAAAGCTTTTTGCTACATAGCTTTTTCCTGATCCAATATCTCCTAAAATCCCAATTCTAATCATTTTCCAATAATTGAAGAACTTTTTTATCAACTGGTGGTATGAGTCCCATCCACACATTGGGCACTATTGTAAATAGACCAAAAGCTGCTTGGGCTTGATAAACAAACATCATTTTCCCATTCTCAATCTGGTGACCACGCTTTTCGGCCTCCAAAAGAAAATTTGTTTTTTTTGGATTATAAATTACATCATAAAAAAACTTCCCTGATCCTATTTGATCATAATTTATTGGTATTTTATCATTTTCATTAAGACCTAAACTTGTAGTATTTATAATCATATCAAAATTTTTAATATCTCCCCATTCCACAAGCTCTAATTGGGGAAATGATTTTTTTAAACTTTTGGCTTTTTCTTTAGTTCTATTGCTCAACATAATAGTAGAAGGTTTCATTTCTTCTAAAGCATAAATAATTGAAGGTGTTACACCACCAGCTCCTAAGATAAAAATTTTTTTTCCTTTTACGCTATATTTAATATGTTCTAATGATAGTTTAAATCCTATAACATCTGTATTCTTACCTATTATTTTGTTTGAACCTGTAATATTATTTTTTTCTATATAAATTGTATTTACCGATTGAATTTTTTCTGGAATCGCTATCTTGTCTAAAAAAGGCATAACTGATTTTTTAAATGGCACAGTAACATTAATGCCGTCTATTTTACCATTTCGCATTTCTGAAATTATTCTTTCTATATCAATTTCTTTGACTTGTTTTTTTTCATAAACAGCATCAATATTATTTTCCTTAAACCAATAATTATGCAATCTAGGTGACAGCGAGTGATCAATTGGATTTCCTATAACTAAATATTTTTTCATTTGTAGTTGTTTAAATACTCTTTGATTTTTTTGACCGGTAAGCCCATTATAGTATCTTTATCTCCTTCTATCTTTGAAAATAAATGCTGACCCTCGCCTTCAATTTGATAAACATTATAAGCATACAGGGCTTCATCACTTATTTTGGCTAAATAAGCCGTAAGCTCATCTTCTTTCATTTGCTTCATAGTTAAAGATGCTTTATCTGTGTAATTCCATATCATTGAGCCACCTCTAGATATGCAGACAGAACTAATTAGATAGTGTGTTTTCCCATTAAGTTTTTTTAATATTGTAAGTGCTTCTAATCTATTTTCTGGCTTTGAGATAATCTCACCGTCTAAATCAATTATACTATCTGCGCCCAAAACTATTTCATCAGCAAATTTTTGACTGATCTTGTTTGCTTTAAGTTCTGCCAGGTTTTTTGAAATAATTGTTGGTGTTGCTTTTTCTTTTAATAAACTTTCTTTAATACTGTCTTCATCAACATTTGACGGTTTAACCATGCAATTAATTTTATTTTCTTCTAAAATTTTTTTTCTTACCTCGCTTTTTGAGGCAAGTATTATTTGATTAATCATTATTTTTATATATTTCGTGTATTTTAATTATTGATGCTGCGGTTTCTTCAACTGATTTTCGAGTAACATCAATTGTTGGCCATTTATATTTTGCAAAGGTTTTTTTTGCCCATTCAACTTCTTCTTTGATCTTCTGTATATCTGTGTAGCTAGTATTTTCTCTTTCTTTAAGAGTCATCATCCTATTTTTTCGTATATCAACCAATCTTTCTGCTTCTGTAGTTAGACCAATAACACAGGCCATTTGGGGATTTTTTTTTAGACTTTCGGGTATAGAGTTTTCATTAATTAGTGGAATGTTTGAGGTTTTAAAACCCTTGTTCGCTAAATAAATTGAGGTTGGAGTTTTGCTTGTTCTACTAACACCTAATAATATTAAATCTGATTTATACAACTCTTCTACTAAGTTTCCATCATCATGATTCATTGTAAACTGAATGGCCTCTATTCTTTCATAGTATTCTTCATTAAGCGCGTGTTGTCCACTTGGAACGTGTGAGGCTTGTTGGTTTAATAATTTTGAAAAGCTAAGTATTAAATTTCCTAAAACCCCAAAACAAGGAATTTTTTTTTTATCACTTTGGTTTGCTAAAAATTTTGCAAGACCATTGTCAACTATGGTGTATAAAATTATTGAATTTTTGTTATTTTTTGCTTCATCAAGAATCTTAACAACTTGATTTTGTGTTCTAGTAAAAAAATAAGATTTAACATCGTACTCAATATTTTTAAATTGTGCTTTAATGGCTAAAAAAACCCTATCCAGAGTCTCTCCGGTGGAATCAGAAATAAGGTATATTTGGTATGTATTACTCATGTATTAAAAGTTGATATTTAAGTATTATTTTTATCATTTTTTAAAATAATGATGTTTTTTATTTTTCACTGT
>Ga0308004_10001012_pt1 | contig 12502 bp, 6 predicted proteins | sample Neamet38_FD_203156 | JGI IMG/M metagenome (GOLD analysis project Ga0308004, IMG submission 203156) | Marine microbial communities from water near the shore, Antarctic Ocean - #38 | ecosystem: Environmental > Aquatic > Marine > Unclassified | place: Southern Ocean | collected 2014-06-06 | reverse complement strand
AATTCCTTTTTAACTTCCGGTGTATCTGATGTAATATACCCCGTCCGTGTAAGTTTCATACTGTATTCGCGTGTACTAACTTTATATACGACAATTTCCATGAGTACCCACCATAGTCACCAACGTACCAACATCCCATGAAATCTATATCAACTTCAACGTCATCACCTTTTTCGAGTGACTGAACGGGTGCACCTTCGTACTTACACATGACCCGTCTATATCTATATGGAACTTTCACGGTTAGAATATTTCCTTCGAGGGGATTGTCTACACGGGGTGTTGACGGTATTTTTCGTGCGTGGAAATAGTCTACACGCTGTTTAATTGAATCAGAAACGAGAAAGCGTATATACTGTTTTTTATTACATTCGTACATGGGTGTATATACGGAAGTATTGAAATGGAGCGGCATATCTATTGTATAAGTTACTATAATGTTTATACTCGTATATTACAATGGCAAGCATTTGATTATGAAGGGACATTTAATTTTAAGCGTTTCATTTTTTCCTGGAACTCACGCCTTTCTCCGGGGGACTTAATTTCTACACCTGTATTCAATGATTCGATTTCCGGACCCGTGAGTTGAATTGCGTTTACTCGAAAGTCCGTGAATGCTTTCATGGAAATAGGTACGAGTGGTTCAACTAGTTTGAAAATAGCGTTCGCGTAGTCCCTAATTTCTTCCTGGGCATGCGAATCCATTCGAAGTTGAAGATAATGCATGAGATTGTGAAGGTTAATCTTCCAATAAAACTCGGTGTAAGTTGATTGTGGCAGGTTTCCTCTTGCCTGCTCTCGACAACACCCCTCCGATAAAAGCTGTTCGTAAATATTGAACGATTGGTCTAAATGGGCACTCGTATCGGTCTTGTCAATGTCGACAATACCTTCCGAACCCTGGTGATTGAGTTCTGATTGTCCACGGAACGTGCCAGGTTCGTAATATTCCTTAGGAACGACCGAATATCGAGCAGATAATTCGTTTACACTCGCCGTCCGGTGTCGTAAATGCTGTCGAGCGATATAAATAGGCATTTTAATATGAAATTTAAATTCAACCATCTCGAACGGTGTCGTGTGCCAGTGACGCATCAGATACCGTATAAGTCCAGCATCACCTCGAGAAGTCGTCGTTCCGTCCCCGTACGAGACCCGAGCGGACTGTACGATGGAGTTATCAAGATTTTCTCTTGGCATGTGGTCCACGAGACGAACAAATCCATGGTCTAGAACCTTAATTTCCATTATATTTTATTATTGTTCGATTTCTTTAATCAAGTCATCCAACGAACGGTAATATCTTTTTAAATCTTTCATGAATCTTTTATTATTTTCTAAGCACTCACACTCAACTTTATTTTTATAAATATATGCGAGGTTAGACTTTGAATACTTTGTTCTCTTTTGATTCTCGTTCGGTTTTCTTGGAACTAATTTTTTATTGGCAGCTTTTTTAGATTTTGGTAAAGGATCAATACGTTTGGTGAAACTAATAGCCTGCATGACTGTATCTGCGAGATCATCTTTCTTCTTTGAAGCGTCGAACATGGGTAACCAGTGCTGATTCGTTTCAGTCGTTTCCAGAAATTTTCGACACCGTTCTATAGCAGCCTTTTTACGCTTGAGATATTGGGCGCGACCGGGACCTGCTACGTCGGGAATTTTAAAACGCGCATCATAAATAATTGTTTCGGATTCGGGTGCTTTGATCACGAAATAGGCGTGTAAGAAGTGCATGACAGAGACCATCTTTTTGTTACGGTCGGGTTGTTTCTCGATGAGAATCGTGTCACATGTGAGTATCCATGGACGTTCATCTAAATGTTTACGCAAAGAGACGTAAATTCCGTCTTTGTGTTCGGGTGGTATTCCCGATACGTCCCACTGAATGACTGTGTTGGACGTATCGTCGAATTGACACATTGCCAGATTTCTGATTCCGACATCTATACTAAGTATCATTCTTGTATATAAAGAAAAATACGCTTTAAGCTAAAGGAACATGAATATTATGTAGATGAGACATAAAACGCAACATACAATACCCGCGATTTTGAAATATTTCCCAAACTTTGCGAGTAATCCATCGGGTCCCGTGAGCGGGGGGAGTCCGAGCGTTTCGAAAAGTGTATTTACACCATCCGTAAACACAGTTGTACCTTCGTCTACGAGATCTTGAGCAACATCTCCCACTGGACCAAGTTTATCAAGTAGCCCCGTTTTGTGAATTTCTTTACATGTGGCTATACAGTGAACATCACATTCAGCCTCTGTCTCGTCTGTACATATGGGCTGACTCTCTGAAGGTGTGACAAGTGAATATTCAAGATCAGATTTCTCTAAATCTTCGTATTTATACGCATCCCAATTGGTGGGTAAACACTTATCCGTACATTGTTGGACCGCCTTATCTTCATCCATCATTTCCGTATACACGTATGCACTCACACCCGCGCCTGCAGCGTATGCAGCAAACTTAGTGTAATTGGTACCCTTAGCCGCCTTCCTACTCGCAGCTTCGGCAGTTTCTCTAGCGGCTTTTTGGGCAGATTCACTTAGACCCTTTTCTGCCGCTTCCCTAGCAGCTTTCTCACCCGCTTCAAAGGCAGCCGTTTCTGATGCTTCGATGACAGCCTTCTTCACGGCTTTCGCGGCGGCTTTCTCGCCAGCTTCTTTCACAAGTTGTTCGGTGATCTCTCCCGATAGTTCTCTCGCGGTCTCCTCAGCGGTGTCTCGTGCTGCCTGTTGCGCAGCTTCGCTGGCACCTTTTTCTGCCGCTTCTCTAGCAGCTTTATTACCGGCTTCCTGTGCGGCTTCCCTTGCCACTTTTTCTGCCGCTTCCCTTGCCGCTTTTTCTGCCGCTTCTCTAGCAGCTTTTTGTGATGATTCTACTACAGCCCTTTCCATTGCTTCCCTAAGAACTCGTGCGGCGATTACATCTGCCATTGTATATCATATATAAATTTTATTATTTTATAAAAGTGCGTATACATCTACGAACGCTTCATTTAGTTCATCTAAACTACCAGCTATTTCAATAGCCGAATCTATGATTGGTCGGGCTGTCACGGGGACCGTTGATAAATTGAGATCCTTCATTATCATTATATAGTTCCCGGCAAAACTAAATATATTTGTAATTTCTGCCTCACTGCGTGTCACATCCTCTTCTGGGTCTATGGGACTAGGTCCAATCTGCGATTCCAATGTATCCGAGACCGCGTCGTAAGGGTCTTCACCCCGGTTGAATTTATCAACCTCACCTTGAATCTCAAGTAGCTGAAGTTCTAGTTCACTCAAGGGGGTCAGGAATGTTGGGTTCCATGCGAGTACGTCAAGGCGTACAAATCGAGCCCGTAAAGGACTTGTGAAATCTATGATAACTGGGTCATTACTAGATGTTTCACCTGTGAATGTACCACTGGGAACAGCTGTGTATACACCGTCAGATTCATCACTCGTGGCGACGGTGAATGTATCAACACCCCTAACCTTTACTCCTTTAATTTTCGCTATCGACCCGGTATCAATAATAAATGTATTCGTTATCGGAGGGGGGTCGTCATCGTCAGCTGCGAAATCCACGTATCCTAAAAGTGAGGCGAATGTCACTCTCAATGCTTGGACACTTCCAGTTATTGTAACAGCCGATTCCAAAATTGGAATAGCTGCATCTGGGGCATCTTCCATATCTAAAGCACCCGTCAACGCGATATATTTACCAACGAATGTGAGTGTATTCGTGATCTCAGCTTCACTGTTACCCTCCTCTGTTATCGTAGCCATGACATATGGATCTTCACTTCGGTTGAACATGTCGACCTCATCAATAATCATCATTCTTAGATTCTCTTCGAGTAACAAGGTCACGGGATCCTTTATATTAGCGGGTGCGTTTTCCAATACGAATCCATCACTTTCTACGACAGTAAACTTCGTGATAAACTTATTCAGATCTGATTGATCGAGTGGCGGTAGGGGTGTAAACTCACCTGCGTTATACATTGTGAGTAACTTCTCGACGTATATCGATCGTAAATTGTCTGTGTCACCTATTTGTAACATAATAGCTTCCATAGTCGGTAGAATGGATGTAGGGGTTACAATTAGATCGAATGTTCCCATTTCGTCGAAATAGTGTAACAAAAATTCCGAAGTATCAATTTCACCACTCTTAAGCTTTTCCGGTAGATCCTGGATCGATATAGGTGTACTTATAAACGCTTCACTATATATTGACGCTTCGGATTCTTCCTCAATTACTGAAATATTTTCACACGCCCCCGTGCTTGAAGTCGCGGGCGTGGGCCGATCGAATCCCATTAATTCATCGACCTCTCTTTTGATGGCACCGCCTATCATGGAATCGAGACCGCTCCGATCATTACAATACAATCCATCATCGCGATATCCTTTGGGACATTTACCATAACAAACACCCAAAAACATATCCTCATCATCATCACAATATACGCGTTTCATATGAGTGACCTTAATACCTGGTCCAGATGATTTGGTTTTGTTTGTAACTTCATCTCTACCTCCCTTTGGTTGACACAACGCACCAATATCATCGTATCCGAAACTACGTGTACGTTCGTATTCTTTCTTTTCCCTGAAATAGTCTTCGGACAGTTGCGCATATACTTCCGGGTCATAACTCTCGTATATATTCTTATATTCATTTAAATTATCACCTACCACCGTATCAGCCCACCATCCTCGCATGGGTCCACAAAAGCCATTTCGTAGATGATTTCTTTCGAAACCGGGTATACATGGATCGGAATAATTATCCAATGAACCAGAATCTTTTATAAATTGTTTTTTCGTTTCAAGATATTCATTAAGCATACCATTATAAAATGTCACTTCTTCATCCGACCAACGATGTCCCATCTGACCATTTCCACTCCCGGGTTTACGTTCCAGCATGGATTCCAATATAAACCCATCATCTCTAGAGATGATATCTGAGAGGGTATCGTAATTTCTCTTAGCCTCCTCATATGGGGCTTTTGCTGAGAAGTATTGACTTCTCAATTCCTTGAATGTGTCAATGTTAACGGGTGTCACTGGGTTAGGACATGTATCCCAACACAAACCAAGTATATTCTTTCGTTTTATCGGACATTCAAGCGCACCTTCAACCTCGGCATAAACTTCATCTGTTAAACCCTCGTCAATCATGCGATCGAGTACATCTTCTCGTTCAATAGATATTAACAATTCGGAAATTTTATCTATATCCCTACTCTTAACAGTATCACATGTAGGACTTTGATATTTACTATCTCCACAATATTCACGTTCCATAGAGGTCACTTTAATTCCCGGACCACCCGGAGGTTGGCAAAGTGCGCCTATTCTAGTGTATCTATCCGGGCAATCGTCCCAACAAACACCCAATATCTTTTTGCGTCTTTCTGGGCAGTCCAGTGCAGTTTCTACGTTCATTCTCAAACGCGATATTCCATCACTATCAATCGTGTACCCCCCCTCAGACTCTAATTCGGACGCGAGGGCTGTTTCACCTATAGCATTCAAATCTTGGACGGTTGCGTCTATGTTCCCATCAATTATATTCTTACATTTATCCGGCTGATTTGTTTTGGCTGGGCATACTTCACGGTCCCATACAGGAACCTTTATACTAGGACCACCATCGGGGTGGCAGAGTAGACCGATATCTGTATACTTGACGCCATGTCCGACTGAATGGTCATTTTCGTCATATGGGGGACACCTATCCCAACAAACACCTGCGATGTTTTTCCTTTTTCTGGGACAATCGAGTGCTTCTTTTACGTCTTTCATTACGTTTTCGTCGTCGAGTGTCATTGAGCCATTTTCCAATCCCTGTATAATAGCGGGTAAACCTACACCTGTTCTGAACGAATAATCGTCCATATCGGGAACATCCGTTAAAAGGGCAATAACAGCTAGAGTATCACGACTATCTAAAATTTCACACTGTTTAGGTTGCCATGTACTAGCACCACACACACCACGTCGAAACAAATCAACTTTAATACCGGGACCCATTTTGGGGTGGCATAACGCACCAGCATCTTCATAATTGACATGTTTAATCTTATTACCATCCACATCATACGTGGAATTTTTTTCTTCCAAACGGTTACAATCTTCCCAACATACACCAAGTACGTTTTCCTTTTTTTCATCTTCGCAGTAGTATCGATCAAATAATGTTTTTACAATACCAATCTGTTTGTTGGGTTTACAAAGCGCACCCCAATCTTCGTGACGTTCACCTGTGTCAGGATCTGTCTTGCATTCATCCCAACAGACACCTGCGAGATTCGTGCGCTCTTCCGGACACTGTAAACTATGTGAAATTACTTGATACAGGTTTTCATCTATACCATTTTCATTCATTCGGTCTATTAAATCCTGTCTATCAGCATCTTGTAAGTATGGTTCGATTCTAGAAGATTCTCGACTCTCTACAGCTTGACATTTTTCAGATTGTTGCGAACTAGGTCCACAATAGTATCGGTTGAATAGGGTTTTTTTTATACCAACCCCCTTACTCGGTTTACATATAAACCCCAAACCAGAATCACCCGGTCTACACACATCCCAACAAATACCAGCGATATTTTCTCGCAATGCGGGACACCCAAGTGCTTCTTCTGTTTCGATATAGAGTTGATTTGTAAACCCTTCGTTATTGATGCGGTTGATTAAATCCTGTTTGCCAGCAGCTTGTAGATGGGGTATAATTTTATCTACATCCCTACTCTTAATAGCTTCACAATGAGAGGGTTGATATAGACTGGGTCCACAATATTGTCGATCGAAAACACTCACTTTTATACCCGGCATATCTTTCGGTGAACAGAGTGCACCAAAACCATCATAACCACTCGGACAGGATTTATAACATAATACCCCGTCGAAATCTGGGTGACTTTCTGGACATTTGGTTGGACTTTTAGCCTTAAAAGCTCTCGAGTATCTATTACGGGTTTTGTTACAAAACGGCGTTCCAATCGCACTCGATCTAAATGTGAAACCAGGCTCACACGGTGGATTACAAGTTGTATCCCACCAATTATGATGCTTCCATTCGAGCTTTCGGTGTGCGAGAGTTTCGAGTTCTGGACTGTGTGTACCAGTTGAATCGGGGAAAATAAGACCAGTGGTATTCATCGTGTTGGTTGGTGACACCGTATTTCCTGCAGTGCTCGAACTGTTCCAATCATCTTGAGTCACCCCCCCATGATTAGGTCCAGTCCAGGGCACCCCGCCATTCGCCCTAAGTATTCGGTTACTTTTAGCTAGCGTGGGAGACATTTTTGTCCTATTACAGTTTTTGGTTAGGCCTTTTATATAATTGTTTTTCCCCGATCCACTGTCATTAAGCCATTCTGTACAAAAAAAAACATCATTCGAAGTACCATTTGGACATGGCTTTACACACTCGAGTGCCTTAGAACTGTACCCATCCCTACACTCGGGGTAACAAAGTAGACCCTTCTTTTCATACCCTTCATCACATGTCGGTACTACACCAATATCTCTAACTTTCGTGTGTAACCAACAACTTCCCACTTGGTCAGATTCCAACTTAGCACCTCCATATTTATGATCCCAGTTACTACATGATTTCAAGTCCGCTGGTCTCGTTTTTTTGACATACGCATCTTTCCAACAACTCGTACCATCATCACGTAATTTTCCATACCCGTCACCAGTTACACTTCCGTCGCTGCGTACTGCCGTATCTCTCCATTGATACTTGCCTTGTATTATACTGCCATCTAAATCTTGGATAGGAGGCCCTTTACAATCTCGTTTATCCGCAATCGCCGATTTTTTGGTGTATATATCCCTCCAACAACTCGTACCATCCGAACGAAGTTTTCCATGACCTTCACCAAACGCTATACCGTCGGCTCGCACTACTTTATCATGCCACTCATACTTATTCGGTATCACTTCATCCCCTTCTATCCAATTCCCTTCACCGTCTTGGACAACTTGTTTTATAGCAGGTCCTTTACAATCGTATTTCTTGGCGGTATCTGTTTTTTTAACCTCCGTATCACGCCAACAACTCGTACCGTCATCGCGCATGTTTGTACCATACTCATGTGCCCACTCATCGCAATCTTTCTTTTCAGCCATACTCGTGTCTTTCACAATCGTATCGCGCCAACAACTCGTACCATCGCTACGGAGTTCTCTACCGTATTTATGTGACCAATTGTCGCAGTGTTTTTTATCAGTTATACTAGAATCTATAGGTATCGTGTGTGACCAGCAGGATGTGCCATCTGATTCTAAGTTGGTATAGTCCCCTCCAGCTGAACCTGGGGTACCGTCGGGTTGTCGTTCCCATTCACTACATTCTTTTTTATCGGCAATTCTTGTTTTCTTTACTACCGTATCAAGCCAACAGCTTACACCGTCGTCGCGGTATCTATCTCCGTATTCCTTACAACTCTTTTTTTTGGCAACACTACGACTTTTCGTTATACTATTACCAAATATGGTGTCACCCACTGCTTTTGCTGCCAAAAATATTGGATTACTTGCATATAATACACCTTCCATAACCTTCAGTGGGTCTTTCGAATGAATATTGTCCATTACATGTTCTTGATAATTTCGCGTAAACTGTTTTGTGATCGTCTCACCGAATATGAATTCTGCTACAAACATCCCTGGTTTCTCTTTACAATCGTTATTCGCAAAATTCATACCATACCTAGTACAGAAATCTTTTGTAAATTGACACATACCAGTTGTAAAATCGTAATCTACTCCGTATGATCGTGGGTCAATCACTGCACCCTTTAACCCCCCCATATCCTCGGATGCGAATGTCCCACCTTGACGCTCTTTGAGACAAAACGCCACACTCGGCCCCAAAGGTGCACCTAAAACGACTTTCACCTGCTCACCTTCCTCGTTAAGTATTGGAAGTGGTGCTAGAACAGGATTTGTTAACATATCACCTACTGGGAACGCACCAAGACCAAGTGCTGTAATTTCATCTCTTACTATTTGTATTTCTTCATTCAGTTGAGTGACTCTAATCTCATTATCGTTTCGTGCGGCGCTCGCTGATTCGGACATTAGATTACGCAACTTCGAGTTAAGAGTATTCGCCTCTTCAAGCTTGACACCCCTAGCCAACATTGCTTCTTCATATTGTTCGCCATCATAACCATAAAACTCTGGATTTGATGTATAAAATACATCGCTATACATAGCCGCCATAGGATCTATATAGGTTTCACACTGTTCGGGAAAGGGAGGGAGTAATGAATTATTTTCTAACCATGCAGGTATACTATTTGTATTCCAATTAGCCGCCGCTTCGGGTGTGATAGAAATTCCTACACGTTTCGGGGTACTCATAAACGGTAAGAGGACCAACATATCTGCTCTCTCGGGTGTACTAGACATGTTAATTAGTGTCTTTAGATGATGAAATAGATATACGTCGCGCTGTTGATGGTATACTGAGGGTATTTTTACCAGGTAGTCTACAAAAGCACTTGGTGCTTCATCAGTTTCTACCCCCGACTGTATTTGTTTGACAACATTTTCGATATATGCTTCATATATAGGTCCTACAACTGGATCAAACGTAACAGTTGGCATACCGTAATTTAATGTCATATCAGAAGTCATCATAGTGACTGCGATTGGGTACTCGAGTGGTGCGATTTCTGTGATTGGAAATAATTGTGGCCAGTCTGATCCCTCATCAATAGCGTCTCGTTCACCTTGCGCCAAAATCTTATTTCGCATTATTTCTAATGTATCATTAGCCATAAATGTACCATATCCCTGTGTGTCTAATATATCCAACGCCATTGTCATTACATCAAAAGCCAACATAATCGCACCCGCAACCCAACCTGGAGGACCTGCTACAGCCAGTAAAGCATACTTAGCCACCTTCGCGGCGACTTTCGTCGCTATCTTAACACCAACCTTTGCGATAACTTTCGCAGTTGCTTTCTTCGCCGCCTGTTTCGCCATCACTTTCGCTATTGCTTTCTTGGCAGCTTTCTCACCAGCTTCTCTGGCAACCTTTTCAGCGACTTCCCTGGCAGCTAATTGTCCAACTTCGTCGAATCCTTCTCGAGCGGCTCGCGTGGCGGCGTTATCACCCGCCTCTTTAACAGTTTGTTCGAGTATGGCGGCCCTGATATTTTTCTCGAGTAAAGCTTTCCCAATTACCGCTTCAGCAGTTTCGTTTACCAGTTTTTCAGCAGTTTCTCTTGCGACTCTCTGTGCGAGTATATCACCACCTTCCGTAGCCACTTTTTTAGCAGCCTTATCACCCGCTTCCTTAGCCGCCAGTTTAGTCGCAGTATCAGCTACCTGTTTCTTAGCAAGTTCCTCAGCCGCTTCTCTGGCAGCTAATTGCGCAGTTTCAGCCAGTCCTTCCCTGGCGGCTTGTTCGGCTGCAGCATTCCCTGCTGCCCGAATGGCGGCGGTTTTAGCACCTTCTTCGACTGCAGCTTTAACGGATTCTTTGACGATTTTTTTGGTTAAATCACCTAGAGAATTCTTTATAGCCGTGCGAGCTGCGACTTCCATGGCTTCAGTCGCACCCTCTTCCGCGAGTTTTCTAGCGGCTAATTGTGCGGCCTTATCGCCACCTTCTCTTACTACCCTTGCTACCGCCTCGTCGCCAGCCTCTTTAAAAACCTTTTGTGCGGCTTCTTCTCCCACTTCCTGTGACAGTTTTCGCATGGCAGTATTAGTACTACTTCTGACACTCGTTTCAGCTACTTCTCTAGCTAATTTCTGACCAGCTTCATCTAGACCCTGGTTACGCGCTCGTCTAGCAGCTAGTTCACCAGCTTCACGAACACCGTCTTCTGTCGCTTCCTGTAATATCTTTTTGGTAGCAGCCTTAGCGGCTGAACTAGGGGGTGTAAACTTAGGCTTCACACCCATCGCTTTCTTCAATGCTTCTTCAGCCAGAAGAGATACTATAATCGTAGCACCGAGTCCTATAGCAAATTCGTTCGTAAGGAAGAGATCTAGGATTCCGTCATCACCATCACCAACACTTTCCTTGGGTTTACAACAAACAACATCATATGCAGTTTCCCGAACACTTTCCAATTCTGAATTGAGTTCAGCTATGCGTAATGTATCTGATGCGGCGGTAGCCTCTACCAGTTCGGCTTCCATAACGGGAAGCATCGCGAGAGCCTCATCACGCGCCTCCGCCTGACCAGTGTCTTCTTCGAATGCGCCGTAACATCCGTATTGGTCATCGGGGAGAAATAGACAAACCTTTTCACTTAACCTTCGTATTTCGTCTATTATATCCTGTCTATCGGCACCTATAGCGTCGTTTGCGCCATCTTCATCTTTCTCTTTTAAATCATTATCTATACGTTCTTGGGCGTCCTCGGGAGAAGGAACTATGATGTCTTCCGGTTTGGCCATTATATTTTTATATTGATCAAGCAGTGAATTATAAATCTGTGCTTTTCGCTGATCGTTATTAAATTGACGTAGATAGTAAAGACTTATCACCAAGATAACCAATAAAAATATAACACTCCCGGTCGAACCCTTCTTCCCTGACGCCATCCGGTCTATTATGATAATGTGAGATAAAAAATTTATTACTTAAAGACTATTAACTGAATATACTTATGTTGTGGTGTTGGTGGTGTTGTCATACTTTTGACACCGAGGCATTAGCATTACCAATAAAATACCACGATAGACGTAGACGATTCGTTACCAGTGGTCGTTTCTGTTCGTGGAATTGTATGAAAACATATGCTATAGAAGAATACGGATTATCTAGAGGGGGTATCGTATGTGGTAACATCGTGATGATGCGTAAACAAATGTATGGGGTTATTGGGAGTATTCCACATGCTCCGAAAAGACAGAGATTGCAAGAATTCGGAGGGGATCTCACAATCGATCAATTCAGACAAAACGTGAAAATTGATCAGGGTCCATCAAAAGAAATCACTACAGAACCAGAAGTGAAGATAGATATTCCCATAATTAAAAATACAGCGAAACTGTACGAAATAAAAGGCGTGGTGGGGACAAATGAACCACTACGCCTTAAACGTAATAAGCCGCTTAAACGTGATCAGAATAATTTAGAATCGGTACTCGGACTAGTTATAAAAACTAAACCGTAGTACAATTGGTACACAACGCACCGGGGAAAACGAACGCACAATTATCACACTCATTAAGAGGTATAACGTGTCGCTTTTTCAATTTATTATGTGAATGTAAAATGAGATCTTTGATGGTATAAATACCATACGTGATCATAGTTTCAAGAGTTGGAAACTTCATTCTATTTTAGACACATCCACAAGCCTTATTTACCTTTAGCATGACTGAAAAACTATCGATCATGGGTGGTACCATAGTCTTTAAAACAGTCTCAAGTTCCGTATCTTCATCTCCCGCGTCGATCTGTTCAATAATGGAATTGATCAGGTCTATGACAAGA
>Ga0308004_10001009_pt1 | contig 12525 bp, 8 predicted proteins | sample Neamet38_FD_203156 | JGI IMG/M metagenome (GOLD analysis project Ga0308004, IMG submission 203156) | Marine microbial communities from water near the shore, Antarctic Ocean - #38 | ecosystem: Environmental > Aquatic > Marine > Unclassified | place: Southern Ocean | collected 2014-06-06 | reverse complement strand
GATGAATAAAGGTGCTAGAGATTTCGATAATGACGGTATTTTAGATATTAATGACTCCTGCCCCGGCACACCAGTTGGAAAAGTAGTTGATCAATATGGATGTTCTTTATCTCAAAAGGATACAGATCTTGACGGTATTAACGATGATAAGGATAATTGTCTTGAAACTATCAATGCTGATCAACTAGATACCGATCAAGATTCTATTGGGAATGTTTGTGATCCAGATGATGATAATGATGGCTATAATGATGATGTTGATTTTTTTCCTCTTGATCCAACAGAATGGTTAGAAAAAATATTTATTGCACCTAATGGAGTTACAATTGAATGTCCTGATGCTAGAATTGGACTATCAACAACAATAAATGGAAAAATAACAACGGTTGTTAGTGATACAGGGTTAAGGGAGATGATTGCTAACAATGAAGATGTTAGTTGTGTTTGTACATCTAAAGTTACTAATATGATGGGTCTATTTTCTAGTGGAAACTATACTTTTAATCAAGATATAGGAAGCTGGGATACTTCAAATGTTACCAGTATGAGAGATATGTTTTATGACAGCGTTCTTACAAGTGAGAGTGAAGGCTATGATCCGGGAGGGGTAACCGTTAGTTTGTTCAATCAAGATATTAGTAATTGGGATACTTCAAATGTTACTGATATGTCCAGTATGTTTTCAAATGCAGACTCATTCAATCAAGATATAGGAAGTTGGAATACTTCTAGTGTTACTGATATGAGCGCTATGTTTTTTAATAGTAATTCGTTCAATAAAGATATTGGAGTATGGGACACTTCAAATGTTGCTGATATGTACGGTATGTTTTATGGAGCATCAGTATTTAATCAAAATATAGGAGGTTGGGATACATCTAATATTACTGATATGGGTTATATGTTTTATGGAGCATCAGTATTTAATAAAGATATAGGACTTTGGGATACATCTAATGTTAGTAATATGAGTTATATGTTTCAACAAACTCAATTTAACCAAGATATTGGTGATTGGAATACTTCAAATGTGGAAAATATGGTAAGTATGTTTTATGAAGCTACTTTATTTAGTCAAGATATTGGAGATTGGGATACTTCAAGTGTTACGGAAATGAATTCGATGTTTTCAAATGCAGACTCATTCAATCAAGATATAGGAAGTTGGTATACCTACAATGTAACTGATATGTCGTCTATGTTTAAGGATGCTGCTTCTTTTAATCAAGATCTAACAGATTGGTGTGTTAATAGTATTATTACAGAACCTTCTGATTTTGCATCATCATCGGCGCTTACTGATGCTAATAAGCCTGTTTGGGGAACTTGTCCCAGTTTTATCTTGCCAGCAAATAACTTTAGTGTTGGAGTTATGGGGGCTTCTTGCGTAGATCAAAGTAGTGGTAAAATAGATATCATATTAGTTGATCAAACTATTAGTTATACCGCTACTATAGATGGAAATGAATCAATTGAATTTAATTCTACAACAGGTTATAGTCAATCCTTTGAAAACCTTCCTGCTGGAGTTTACCAGGTATGTTTCTCTGTAGATGTTGATGCTAATTTTACTAGGTGCTTTTCCCTTAACGTAACAGAACCGCAACCTCTATCAGTTTATTCTAGAGTAAATCCTTCCAAAAAATCAGTGACCATAAATATGAAAGGATCAAACCGTTATACTGTAAAGTTAAATGGTGAAACATCAATTATTGACTCTAGCTCTTCAGAGCTTCAATTAAAAGCTGGAGTTAATTTTTTAGAAGTTTATACAGATCAAGAATGTCAAGGGGTCTATACTGAAGAAATTTTTGTTAGTGAAGAGGTTCAGTACTACCCTAATCCAACTTATGGAGCTCTCCAAGTATTTGTTTCTGGAGAAGATACTCAGGTTAATTTAAGTATTAATGGAGTTAATGGTTATTGCTACTCTGATCAAACAACTTTAGTTTCTGATTCAAGAAAAATTGAATTAGATTTATCTTCATTTAATAAAGGAGTGTATATAATTCAAGTTCAGGGTCATACAGTGAGTAAATCATTTAAAATTGTTAAAAAATAGGTTTGTAATTAATCTAACCTTTAGAAGTATATTTAGGAAATAATTCAGATTTAAAAATCACTTAGGTATAAGTTTAATATATTTTAATGCTAGATCTTTCAATTTTAAAACAACAATACAAGTATTACTTATTAAAATTTGCTCCCAAGGGGTTTTTAATAACCTTAGAGCTGATTAATAATTTGAAATATAAGCTTAGAAGCAGATCTATGGATAAAACTGTTTTTAAAGAAGTTTGGCTAAAAAATGTTTATAATAAAAATGGTGTTTTTGTTGAAGAAGGTGACTTAGTAATAGATATTGGAGCCCATGTTGGAATATTTAGCACTTACGCCTCTGAATTAAACAAATCAGGTAAAGTATATTCTTTTGAACCTTTTAAAGAAAACTTTGAAAGACTTAAAATGCATAAAAAATTAAATCAAAATGAAAATTTGAAGATATATAATCTTGGAGTGGCTGGTAAAAATGGTAAAAGGTCCTTTAATCTTCATAGTGAGAATACGGGTGGACATTCATTACACACTAATAAAAAATCTAAAAATATAATAGAGATTGAAACCATACGTTTAAGTGATTTTTGTAAAAAAGAAAATATTGAAACTATTGATTTTCTAAAAATTGATTGTGAAGGAGCTGAATTTGAAATACTAAAGTCAGATGAAAAGCTACTGGATAAAGTGAAAAAAATTGTTTTAGAATGTCATCCATTTGAAAATAATAACACCTCTTATATTTATGATTTATTAAAAAAATACAACTTTAAAGTTATAAAGGAGCGAGACAATATTGCAGATAACGAATTACAAATGATTTATGCAATAAAATATGATAACAGCTAAATATTGAATTAGAGTTGAAAAAGTACTATTTCAGAATATTTAAGAATCATTATTTTGGGTTCAACCATTTAAACTGAAATCTTGTTTCTGGAATTACAATACGCTCTGTAATTTTATACAACCTATCTGGTAATTTTAATAAATAATCTCTTGCTTTTTCAGCTTCTGCTGTTAAACCGATAATTCTATCAATTTCCCAAGCTTTATTTAGCTTTTTTAATATTTCGATATAATCAAAACCAGTATAAACACCGACTCTTTGAGCTACTGTAGAAAAATCATTAAACAAACTTCCTTTAGAAGTAAAAGATTCTCTTAAATGTAGAGCAGGCATTACAATTTTATGCTTCATCATGTGATGAAACGCTAGCATCATTTCACTTGGATCAATCTCAAAGATTTGTCTAACAAATTCCACATATGCAGTATGATGACGCATTTCATCTCCAGCAATAATTTTAGACATTTTAGCTAATGCTTTATGTTCTTTTTTTCTTGCGATTTTAGCCACATTATTATGCGAAATAAAAGTTGCCAATTCTTGAAAACTAGTGTACACAAAATTTTTATAAGGGTCTGATGCAGTTCCTATATCAAAACCATCAGTAATTAAATGCTGTGTAGTAATTTCTACTTCTCTCATGTTTACTCTTCCAGACAGGTATAAGTATTTATTTAAAGTATCTCCATGCCTGTTTTCTTCAGAGGTCCAAGCACGAATCCATTTTGCCCATCCATTATCCGGATGTTGCGAAATACCGTCTATGTCTAATAGCCATGATTCATATGTTGGTAAGGCTTCTTCTGTAATTGTGTCACCCACTAATACTGTCCAAAAATCATCATCTAATTCTTTAGAAATTTCTTGAATTTCTTTTATTTCTTCTATAAAACTATGTTCCTGAGAGTTTGGTAAAAAGTCTGTTGGTTGCCATATTTTTTCTGGAGGAATTAAAAACTTATCTACAAAAGTATCAATGTTTTTCTCCAAAGTTTTCATTACCTCTTTCCGAATATTATTCATGGACATAACTACTTTATTTAATTAGTAAATGTTTTTTCAGTTTAATGAAACCTAGAACATCTAAGATTTTTATAATTTGAAAAGTTATATCAATTTCGTACCATTTCACACCAAAATTAGGACTATTTGCGTTTTTATGATGATTATTATGATAACCTTCACCCATCATTAAAAAATCAAAACGAAAGAGATTTTTACTTGTATTTTTTATTTTAAAATTAGTATAACCGTAAATATGACCAAACCAATTAATAATTACTCCATGTATTGGAGCCATCAAAAAAGTTATTGGAAATAATAACCATTGCCACCAATTTGTAGCAAAGAACAAAAAAAAATTAAAATAAATAGCAATCCAAAATAGACGAGATAAATTAGAATTTGCGAATACATCAAATTTTTTCCATTTTGGAATATTTTTAGTGAAACGCTCATCAACAGATATTAGTTGTTCGTTAATATTTTGATAGATTGTTTTTGTTTTCCACATCATCGCAAAAAGATTAGCATCGTGTGATGGAGAATGAGGGTCCCTTTCAGTGTCTGTATGTGCATGGTGCATACGATGCATTATGCCGTATCCATAGGCGCTTAAGTAGCTTGGGCCTTGAAAAATCCAAGTTAAAAAAAATGTAATACGTTCCATGGTTTTTGACATTGTAAATACCTGATGTGCAGCATAGCGATGTAAAAAAAAAGATTGAAAAAACAAACCTCCATACCAAAGAACTAAAATAAAAATGATTATTGTCATGTTTTTTATTTCAAAGGTAGTTTGATGTTTGAATAAAAACAATGAACCTAAATCAATAAAACGGATCTAACAAACGTTTCCGTATTCTACTTAAAGCTTGGGCAGTAACACCAATGTATGAACTAATGTATTTTAAAGGAATTACTTTTAATAGCTCTGGACGTTCTTTAAATAATTTCAAATAACGTTCCTCAGCATTAAAATTTAAGAGGTTTTGCTCTCGTTTAGATTTTATCAAAAAGAGACTTTCCGCGGTTAACCTTCCTATTAAATTTCCTATTTGTGTTGATTTATAGACTGATTGTAAATCATCATATGTAAGACTCAGAACAGTTGTTTCTGTAAGTGCTTGTATTTGATATGCAGAAGGTGATTGTGTTAAAAAAGAATCATAAGCACTAATAAACTGATTTTTAAAACTAAACCCAAATGTGATTTCTTTTTCTGGATTTTCTTTAGGAATAAAAAATCTAACAATTCCAGATTCTATAAAGGATATAGTACTTTCTACTTCATTAACTTTTAAAAAAACTGATTTTTTTGGAATTACTCTTCGCTGTAATTTTGAAATAAAAAAATTCCAATCTAAATCAGGGATGGTAGCTATTTGATCTAAATATGTTTTTATCTGTTGCAAATGTTTTAATCAAAATTAATTAAAATCAAATATAAGTATTACTATCCTGAGAAATGCCAGTATTGTTTAAAGACTTTTTAAATAAAACTTTAAATCTTGGAGAGTTATTTAAATTTGAATAATTGTTTCTAATCATTTATTCTTCAGCAAGTTCAGGTATTTATAATTTCCTTATATTTAAGAGAAACGAACACAATGAAAAAACTTCTTCTTTTTTTAATCCTTCCAATCACTCTTTTTAGTCAAAATAAAGCTATTAACGCTTCAACTCAATGGATCGAAGAAAATGGAGCAGACATGATTAATGAATATGCGCAATTTTTAAAATTACCTAATCATGCATCAAATATTATTGATATTAATAAAAATGCAGAGTTTTTAAAAAATGGTTTTTCAAAGCGAGGCTTCGAAATGCAATTATTAAAATTACCCGATGCTCCACCAATTGTTTACGGAGAAAGAAAAGTTCCAGGAGCCAAAAGAACGTATTGTTTTTATATTCACTACGATGGTCAGCCAGTAGATCCTAAAGCATGGACACATGAACCTTTTAATCCCACTCTTTATGATAATGCAATGAATAAAGGTGGAGAAAAAATCGATTTTCCAAAATCAGGAGAAAAAATAGGTAAAGAATGGAGAGTTTATGCACGATCTGCTAGTGATGATAAAGCACCATTTCTAACATTATGGTCAGCAATTGATGCTTTAAATAACTCAGACATACCTTTTTCTTCAAACATAAAATTATTTTTTGACGGAGAGGAAGAGTCTAGCTCTCCAAATGTCATGAAGTATCTTGAAAAATATTCTGAATTATTCGATGATATTGATGTATGGTTATTAAATGACGGCGCAATCTTTCAAACGGGACAACCACAGTTTAAATTTGGAGGTAGGGGAGTCACAAGTTTAGAATTAACAGTTTTTGGAGCAAATGCTTCACTTCATAGTGGACACTATGGTAATTGGGCACCTGTTCCAGGTCAAATGCTTGCAAGACTTCTAACAAGTATGAAATCTGAAGATGGAACTGTTTTAATAGATGGATTTTATGATTCAGTTATACCCATTTCAGAATATGAAAGGGAACAGATTAATAATATACCTAACATTGATAAGTATCTTAAAAGAGAATTAGGTTTATCATTTACGGAGGGAAATAATCAAAATCTATTTGAAAGAGTTTTAATGCCAAGCTTAACAATAAGAGGTCTTTCAAGTGGAAATGTTGGTGAAAAATCTAGAAATGTAATTCCGTCAAAAGCCACTGCAACTCTAGGTATGAGATTAGTTAAAGGAAATGATCCTGAAAAAATGATTGATCTAGTTGAAAAGCATATTAAAAGTCAAGGTTGGCATATAACTTATAAAGACCCAGATGAAAAAACTAGAAATTTATATCCGAAAATTGTAAAAGTTAAACGAAACCCTAATGGGTTTCCTGCTGGAAAAATTAATATGGATGATCCGACTGTCAGACCAATAATCGAAGCAGTAAAAAAACATATAAACCCTAATATTGTATTGCTTTCAAGTTCTGGAGGGTCAAATAGAATTTATCAAATTATTTGGGAGGTTTTAGATAAGCCTGGAATATCTGTGAATATGGTCAATCACGATAATAACCAACATGCTGCAGATGAAAATCTAAGACTAGGAAATTTATGGTATGGAATTAATTTAATGGCGTTATTATTGACTATGGAATGATTTATCTGTATTGTTAGTAGGAGCACTTATTTAGAATAAATTTTTTTCTGTTAAAGTAAATAGATATTAAATAAATTATTGGAGCCATTAAAATCCAACTTGATTGTGCTTGTAATGTAATTGGTCTTCCGGCTATTTTAAAAATAGTAGGATTAAATGAAGATCCTAGTGGATGCAATGGAGCCCATGAAAGATCACCATTAGAGCCTAATTGAAGATTATAAAAGAATGCTTCAATATAAATATTTTGAATAACAAACCACAAGAGAAAAATTGTAAAAGCTCCCCAGTTCCATTTTAAAAAAGGTGATTTTTTATTTCTATATGAGAATTTTACTAAAAACAATCCTATCCAAACGATCAGTACATCAGCTAATGAGTTTAATAACCAATTTATATTAATTGGTATGGCGCAATTTAGAGCAGTACTTCTCCTTTCATCAACCGAAAGTCCTCCTCCTAATCCATAAGTAAGCCAAATTTCCCAACCAAGAGAGACTATTAAAAAAGTACAAATTAAAGTTAGTGTAACTCTAGATGAGACCTTGTTTTTAATTATGTAATATATTGACAGAACTATTGGGATAAATGCAGCAATGTAAAGACGAGTAACAAGCCAATATTCAGTATAAGTTAAATCGCAATATTTGAAAAAATCGAACACCATTAAATATAAGAAATTAAAAAATAAATTTATGACAAGAAGTTTTTTCAATACACCCTCTTTATTTAATAAAAAAATAATTAGTCTGAATAACTAAAACACGCATATCTTCTTCTTTAAGTTCAGGTGTTTTTTATTACTTACTTTTGGTAATATGAAAAAAATTACTATTATTTTATTCGTGTTCAGTGCTTTACTACTATCAAATGAATGTTTAGGACAAAAGTCCAATACTGATAAAAAATACACCTTTAAAAGAGGAGATGATAATGGAATAGGAAAGTGGTATATGGAGAGAGAAATTGCCTATGTAATGGGATATCAAGGAATTGATTGGCTAGAAAGATCCGAACGAGAAAAAGAAGAAAATGTTTCTAATTTGATTCAAAATATGGGAATTAAATCCAATGATATTATTGCAGATATTGGAGCGGGTTCTGGATATCATGTATTTAGAATGGCTCCATTAGCTGAAAAAGGTCTAATTTATGCAGTAGATATTCAAGGTGAAATGTTGATGGCAATTGAAAAAAGCAAAGAGTCTTTCAAAATCAGAAATATTGAAACAATTCTTGGAAGTGAAAAAAGTGTCAATTTACCTAAAAATTCAGTTGATAAAATTTTAATGGTTGACGTGTATCATGAGTTCAATTTTCCAGTAGAAATGATTGCTTCCATTAAAAACGTCTTGAAGCCTAATGGACAAATATTCTTAATCGAATATAGAGGTGAGGATTCAAAAGTTCCTATCAAAAAAATACATAAAATGACCGAAAAACAAGCTGTGAGGGAAATGGAAGCCGCTGGTTTTAAACTTAAAGAAAATATCGCTAATCTTCCTTGGCAGCATTGCATGGTTTTTGCAAAAAAATAATTTTAAAAGTCCCAGTTTTTAAGTTTGTGGTCTCTAGGGGCAGTCTTTTTCAATCGTTCTTTTATTTTATCAAGATACATAGTATTGTAGCGAAGACGTGAAATGTAATTTGGGTTTTCTTGATCTCCATTCCAGCAATGTTCAGCATTATTTCCATAATCAACTTTACCTCCATAGTAGGGTTTTTTTGTAGATTCTAAAAATTCTTCTGTGAGTACAACTGCATTATTTAGATAATAATTATCCATATCGCCGCAGTAGATATTTATTTTTCCTTCTAGATCCTTTCCTATTTTATCCCAATCCCGCTCCATGATATACCTTAGGTCGTAATTTTCTTTCCAATAATTTGCTACATCACGATCAATTTCACCTGTAAGTTTGTCCCATATAGGCTTAGGATATCCATCTTCTCCAACCGGAGAATAAACTGCTTGCCAAATGTCCCATTGATCGCCAGATCTGCCTTTATCTCCTAGTATAAATTCTCTTCTGTTCATATCAATCAATTGTGTTTTAATGTGTCCTTTTCCATCTCTCATTCCAGGGCGAAGTATCTTTCTAAAGTTTCCGCTTTTGTAGTAGGCATTTTCATCTTTATATAGATCAACTACAGTATAGGCTCTAAAATCAATTGGATCTGGGCAGGCAGCAAAGCATCCGTTATACTGTTTAGGGTAAAAAACTTGAACAGCTAATGCTTCCCATCCGCCAGTTGATCCCCCATACAAGAAACGACCCCAGCCTTCTCCAACACCGTTGAACATTTTTTCAATTTGTGGGATAAGTTCGTAAGTGATTGCATCACCATAAGGACCAAGATTTGCGGAATTTACCGCATAAGAATCGTCGTAGTAGGGGTTTTGGTGTTGGATTTCTATCACGAGAAACCTAGGAAAATCTTTCGAAACCCAATTCTTGTAGAAATCGTAGGCTTCTTTTTCTTGTATGTATTTATATCCTGTAATACCAAACCTACTACTGAAAATTGTATCTTTTTCAGGTTCAGTAGGAGGAGTGGTTCGAAACCCACCAATTGTTTTGGGGAAATGCCCATGAAAAATCATTAATGGATATTCGGTTTTATTTTCTTTATTAAATCCTTGTGGAACCAAAACATTGGCTTGAAGATACATTGGTCTTCCCCAAAACTCTGAGAGCAGTTTGCTTTTGATTTTAACATGCTTTATATATTTAGAATCCTCAACAGGATCTATGGGAGAGATTTCTTCAGTTATTAGGATCTGTATAGGACTTTTACTCTGTTTGTCAAACTCTATTTTAATGGGCTTACTATAAATATTTTTTGGACTGATATTCCAATGTTGACCTTCTCCTTGATCCATAGGAAGTTGAACAGTATGTCCACTTGATAAATTAAAAGTATCGTATTTATGGAGTAAGGCTTGAACAAAATAAGTTCCTGATTTGAGTTGGTTTAATTCTTCAATCGGGTAAGCCTTTGAAGAAGAATTAAATAATTCCTTTTGGTCTGGTGTCCACTGCTGAACATTTTTTCCAATAAGTATTCCTGTTTCATATGAATCGTTAATCTGAAAGCGAGGTTCTTTGAGTGAATCCTTGGTGATCATTAATAGAAGACGACCATTATAACCTTCTAATCCCAATGCAGAGTCATAAGTGATCTCAAAGATTGTGGTCTCTTTAGTATTACATCCAGTTAGAATTATAACTAAAAAAAATGCAATAAAAAAAGCACGAAAAACACTTTTTAAATTATTCATATTTTAATATTTAAGTATCAATTTAATAAATATTTATCAGTTTTATATTTAATTCATAAGCATATCTTCTTCTTTAAGTTCAGGTATTTTTAATTTTCTTACTTTTATCTAACCAATTAAAATAATCCTTTTTTTATATTCTTAAAATTCAAGAATAAAATTGTCAAGTTACTTTTATGCTTAAAAAAATAATTTTTACAATATTCAATATATTACTTTTTATAAATTCCTCAGCTCAAGTAATAAAAAATAAAAAATTTGATTTTGGTCCGATTATCACTAATCATGATTCAGAAACATTGTTGATGGTCAATATGCTTCAAGAGTTAAATGATTCTGGAGACCCCCTAAACAACTACCATTGGAATAAAAAACTTGCAGACTTATATTATTCTCAAATTGAAATAGTTCCTAGAGATGAAAAAGTAAAATATTGGTTTAAATACTGCACACAATTGTTACTAGCGGGTGAAAATCAAAATTGTATTAATGAGATTGAAGCTTTATTACAAAAACAAAACTTAGCATATGAAAATCTAATTAATAAAAGCAACCTTCCACTAATTGAACTTTTAGCCCTTGCTTATCTTAGGCTTGGAGAATATAATAATTGTCAAAATAATCACAATGAGTATTCTTGTATTCTACCACTAGAAAATGATGCTTTTCATATAGAAAAAGAAGGATCTAAAAAATCAATAGAGATTTACTCAAAGATTTATAAAAAATTTCCTCTTGATAAATATAAATGGCTACTAAACCTCGCACATATGACAATTGGAGAATATCCTTTTAATGTTCCAGATAGTTATTTAATTAAATATCCAAATTGGGAAAAAGAAAAAAAAGACTTTCCGAAATTTAAAGAAATTGCACAAAATATTGAAGTTGCAGAAAATGGTTTGTCTGGGGGAGTCAGTCTAGAAGATTTTAATAATGATGGTTTAATAGATATTTTTTTGACATCATACGGAACAAAAGACCAATGCAAGCTTTTTATTAATAAAGGATCCGGATTTAAAGATTCTACAGAAGAAGCGGGTTTGGTCGGATTGGTAGGCGGCTTAAACACTGTTCATGCAGACTATAACAATGACGGTTTTACTGATATATTTATATTAAGGGGTGCATGGTTGGGTAAAGGCGGAAACCATCCAAATTCACTTCTTAAAAATAATGGTGATGGAACATTTAGTGATGTAACAAAGTCATCGGGGTTATTATCTTTCCATCCCACTCAGACTGCAGCATGGGCTGACGTAAATAATGATGGATATCTAGATCTTTTTATCGGGAATGAATCAAGATCCAATGAATCACATTCATGTGAATTATATATAAATCAAAAAAACGGAAAGTTTCTAGAAAAATCGTCAGAACATAATCTTTCATCTATTAAAGGCTTTGTTAAAGCTGTTGTATTTGGAGACATTAATAACGATCAATTACCCGATTTATACATTTCTATAATGGGAGCTCAGAATTTATTGTTTAAAAATGACAATGGGATTTTTAAAAACATTTCTAAAAGTGCAGGAGTGGAAGATCCAAAATATAGTTTTACAAGTTGGTTTTGGGATATCAATAATGATGGTTTCAATGATATTTTTGTCAGTGCTTACGATGAATCCAATTTAAAAAATCTTTCTGGAGATTTTGTTAAAGAACTGAAAGGAGATCAGATTATATCTGAAAAATCAAAATTATTCATAAACAATGGAGATGAAACATTTAGAGAGGAATCAAAATCATTTGATATAGATATTAGCATGTATGCTATGGGAGCTAATTTCGGTGATTTAGATAATGACGGTTGGCTTGATTTTTATATTGGTACCGGTTCTCCTGAATTTAGTTCTGTAATTCCAAATAGAATGTTTAGAAGTATTCATGGAAATCAATTTGAAGAAGTCACATCGGCAGGTGGATTTGGTCATATCCAAAAGGGTCATGGGGTCGGATTTGCAGATTTAGATAATGATGGAGATCAAGATATATATGCCGTACTAGGTGGCGCATATGAGGGTGATGAATATCCAAATATTTGCTTTGAAAATCCAATATCATCTAATAATTGGATAGTACTAGACTTAAAAGGTATTGATTCTAATAGGAGTGCAATTGGATCACTTTTAAAAATTGAGTTAGATAATGGAAGAACAATTTATAATTCAATAAATACTGGTGGAAGTTTTGGGGCAAATAGTTTA
>Ga0308004_10001008_pt1 | contig 12528 bp, 12 predicted proteins | sample Neamet38_FD_203156 | JGI IMG/M metagenome (GOLD analysis project Ga0308004, IMG submission 203156) | Marine microbial communities from water near the shore, Antarctic Ocean - #38 | ecosystem: Environmental > Aquatic > Marine > Unclassified | place: Southern Ocean | collected 2014-06-06 | reverse complement strand
AAAATATATTATTTAGAAAAATATTAGAATTAGTTGCTGGAATAGATATGAGGGTCAAACTTCCAGTTTATAATTCAGAGACATTTACAAATTATTTTAAAAAAAATAACATTCCAACAAATAGTGAAGCTCCATCTAAAGATAGAAAAGTAGTAATTTATTCAACCTGCTTTGTTAATTTTAATAAAAAAGATACAGGTGTTGCAGCTTTAAAAGTTTTAAAAAAAAATGGTGTTGAAGTTCAAGAAGCTTACCCAGGATGCTGTGGAATGCCTTACCTTGAACAAGCAGATTTACCAAAAGTTGTTGAACAAGCAAAAAAAGTATCTAAAGATTTATTAGAATGGGTAGATAGAGGCTATGAAATTATTACACTTACAGCTAGTTGTGGTTTAATGTTAAAATTTGAATGGCCATTATTATTACCTAATGATGAAAATATTAAAAGACTTTCAAAAAACACTAGTGACATTGATGAATATATTGTTGATATAGCAAAAAATGAAGGTTTAGCCGAAGGATTACAAGAAATTGATGGTGGTGTAACAGTTCACAACGCTTGTCACGCTAGAGCACAAAATATGGGTATTAAATCTAGAGATATGCTAAAATTTATTCCCAATATTAAAATGGATGTTGTTGAAAGATGTGCAGGTCATGGTGGAACATTTGGAGTTATGAAGCAGACACATGATGTTGCAGTAAAAGTTGGAACACCAACTGCAAGACAGATTAAAAATAAAAACAATAAATACATGGCTTCTGATTGTCCATTAGCAGGCAAACATCTAAAACAATTAGAGACAGATACAAATATTTCTAATGATGAGGCACTACACCCCATCGAATTAATGGCAAAAAGTTATAGGTTATAATTATGAGCAAAGACAAAAGACAAATTGAAAAAAGTGATTTAATGCCAACAGATATTTATGCTGAAAGTAGAAAACAAATTAGAAAAAATATTGTTGAATTTAAAAAAAATAGAAGAATAGCACTTGGTCCCTATGCAACTTTTTATTTTGAAAGTTTTGAAACCATGGTGGCACAAATCCAAGAAATGCTACATATTGAAAAAGGTGGTGATGAGCAGCTAAAAGATGAGCTAACTGCTTATAATCCTTTAGTCCCTAATGGAAAAGAGCTTACAGCAACACTGATGTTTGAAATTGATAATCCTCTTTCTAGAGGTGCATTTTTAGGTAAAGTTGGTGGAATTGAAAAAAATATATTTATGAAAATTGATAATGAGATAGTCAAAGCAGTACCTGAAGATGATGTGGATAGAACATCGGCTGAAGGAAAAGCTTCTTCTGTGCAATTTATTCATTTTAGATTTAATGATGATCAAATTTCTAAAATTAAATTAGGTAATGTAAATATAGAACTTGGTATAAATCACAAAGAATATGCCCATACTACTAAACTAACTGAAGATAATATTAAATCCTTGTCTGCTGATTTTATTTAATAGATCCCCAGATATTTTCAGCTTTAATCCAACCAGAATAATTGTTCGTAGTTGTATTGCACCAATTAATTTCACACTTCTTAATAACTAACAATCTTCCTTTTTCAATTCGTGCGATAGGTTTAGACAGATTAGAGGGTTTTTTAAATAAAATTTTATTTTCTAGAACAATAATAGAGTTTGATTTTGTTAGTTGAGATATATGAATCCAACCACTATTATTTTTTAAATCTATAATTCTTCTAAAATTCTCTTTTTTGTCTATTTGTTTTACCGGAAGATCTTTTTTTTTATAAATATATTTTATTTTTGAATCAAAACTTGGTCCGTACCTAACATTCACTTTATTTTTTTTTAAAGATAGAAATTCTTCTTCACTAATTGAAAATTGTGGAAATAAAATAAATAAACATAAAAAGCAAATAGTTATTTTTTTTATCATTTACAAATACAGTTTTTTCTTTTTTTTAATTTAACTTTCCTAAAATTTAAATTTAGTAAATCTAGAATAAAAATGTATCCATCGAGTACGGTTCCAATATTTAGTATTTTTTTTAATACTTCATTCGCTTGAATAGTTCCCACAATGCCCGCAACAGTTCCAAGAATGCCACCTGACTCACAGTTTAATAGATCATCTGAAATATTAGATGTTTGAAAAAAACATCTTAAACAGGGAATTTTTTTATTTTTAAAATTAAAGGTAAATATGTGCCCATCAAACTTGCTAATTGCAGCAGTGACAAGGATTTTTTTAAATTTTAAACAAAAATCATTTATTAAAAATTTTGTCTTAAAATTATCTGATCCATCAATCACATAATCATAACCATTGATAATTTTATTAAAATTTTTATTATTTAATCTAATTTTATAAATTGTTACTTTTGTGTTAGGATTTATTTTTTTAATTTTATCTTTTGCAACTTTAACTTTAAATTTTCCAATATCATATGTATTATAGAGGCTCTGTCTGTGCAAATTAGAAAGGCTTACCTTATCGTCATCAACAATTCCTAGCATGCCAACACCAGCTCGTGAAAGAAATTCTGCAACTGGAGATCCAAGACCACCAGCACCAATAATCAAAACTTTTGATAATAAAATTTTTTTTTGACCTAAAATACCAATATCTTTGAGTACAATTTGTCTTGAATATCTATCAACTATTTTTTTATTTAATTGGTTTTTCATTTACCAGTTGAGCCAAACCCACTTTGACCTCTTAACGTATCTGGTAAATTATCTGTTTCTTCTAATTCCATTTTAACAATTGGAGTTAAGATCATCTGTGCCACCCTATCCTTGTTGTTAACTATAAAGTCTACTTTTCCATGGTTAAAAAGAATAATCTTAATTTCACCTCTATAATCACTATCAATAGTTCCCGGGGTATTTAATACAGTTATACTATTTTTTGCAGCAAGACCTGAACGAGGACGAATTTGTATCTCATAATCCTCTGAAAACGCTACAGAAAGTCCAGTGGACACTAAACATGAACTATTAGGTGATAATCTAATAGGCTCCCCTATAAATGCCATTAAATCCATACCTGAAGCACCGTTCGTTTTGTAAGCTGGAAGTTCTACATTAGCGTTTAGTTTTTTTATTAATACTTTTGCCATTGAATTTTAATTTAACTGTTCAATAACTCTATCTACTATCTCTTCTGAGATTTCAGATTTTTTTTTCATTGTAAGTTTTTCGTTTTTAATCTCTTTATCTTTATAAAAAATTGAAACTTCATTGTAATTAGAATCAAATCCAATAGATTTATTTGATACATCATTTGCTATTATCCAATCACAACTTTTTTCTATCAATTTTTTATTTGCATTTTTTTCAATATCATTTGTTTCTGCTGCAAACCCAATAACTAATTTTGGTCTAAGAGAGTTATGTTTTGATACATAATTTAGAATATCAATATTTTTTTCAAATTCTAAATTTAAATATTGTTGATTCTTCATCTTTTCATTTTTTTTCTCTTTTACTTTAAAATCTGCAACTGCCGCAGAAAAAATTGCCACATCTGCAGGTAAATTTTCTTGTGTAGCCCTAAGCATTTCGTCTGCTGTTTCAACCTTGATCAAATTTATATTATCATCTAAATGCAAATTTGTAGGTCCAGAAATTAATGTTGTTTGAAACCCTCTTTTCGATAATGATTTTGCTAAAGCATAACCTTGTTTTCCTGAAGATTTATTTGTTATAAATCTTACAGGATCAATATATTCATTAGTTGGACCTGCAGTTACTAAAGCTTTTAATTTATGGTTTTTTTTCAATGTACTAAAATATGTTTCAATTGTTTGAAAAATATCTTGCGGTTCAGTCATTTTTCCTTCACCAAATTCTCCACAAGCCATATCTCCAACCATAGGTCCAATTATTTTGTAACCATAAGATTTTAATTTATTAAGATTTTCTTTAGTTGAAGGATGCTCCCACATTCTAACATTCATAGCAGGCGTCAAAAAAACATCCTTATCAGATGCAAGAATTACTGTTGAGGCTAGGTCATCTGAAGATCCAGTGCTTAATTTTGAAATAGTATTTGCAGTAGCAGGAGCAACTAGAATAATATCTGCCCATCTAGATAGTGATATATGGTCCATTTCAGCTTCATTTTTGGCATTAAATAAATCATCATAAACTTTCTCTTGGGAAAGTGAGGCTACTGATAAAGGGGTTATAAATTCTTTAGCACTTTTAGTGAGGATAGTTTTAATTTCTGCACCTTGTTTTTTAAACAACCTAATAAGCTCTAAACTCTTATATGCAGATATACCTCCACATATTATTAAAAGTATCTTTCTATGTGATAAATTATTCATTGTGCAAATTAAAATACTAATAGGCCAAAAATTACAAGCAGTAATAACCCAACAATAGATTGGTTTCTAAACGTAATCATTTCAGATTTCTTTTCGTTTAAGGCTGTATAGGAGTTTGAATTCTGAGGTATTTGGCCACTCGCTAAAAATGTAAGTGCTTGATTGGCTTTATCCATAATCTCTGGAAAATCTGGCAATCTTTTAATTACTTCAGTCGTACTTTTTAAGCCTTCATTTAAAGTATTAATAGGATCTTTAGTTTCCCTTAGCCAACTTTCTAAAACGGGTTTTGAAGTTTCCCAAATATTAGTATTAGGATTAAGTTGTCTAGCAACACCTTCAACTACAACCATTGTCTTCTGCAACATTAACAATTGAGGTTGAGTTTGCATGTTAAATTTTTCAGTAACATCAAAAAGTTGTTTTAATAATCTTCCACCAGAAATATCCTTAACAGATTGGCCAAAAATTGGCTCACCTATAGAACGTAATGCTTGAGCAAGATCATCCACTGGGACATCCTTAGGTACAAGACCAGCAACCAAGTGTACTTCAGCGACTTTTTTATAATCTCTCTGAATAAAACCAAATAAAATTTCTGCTAAAAATCTTTTACTAAGATTATCTAATCTACCCATAATTCCAAAATCAATAGGAACAATCTGTCCATTGTTATCAATAAAAATATTTCCTTGATGCATATCAGCATGAAAAAATCCATCTCTTACAGCATGCCTTAGAAAATGTTGAATGATATCAGAGGCAATTCTTTTAGTATCAATATTTCTTCTTTGTAAATCTTCAGTTTCACGAATAGAAACACCATCCACCCAATCAAGTGTCATTACATTCTCACTTGTAAAATTCCAATAAATTACTGGAACTCTAAAACCAGCATCATTTTTTGTATTTTCTGCATATTCATTTGCAGCAGCAGCTTCAAATCTTAAGTCCATTTCAAGATTAGTTATTTCTTTGAGTAGAAAAACCACTTCAATTAATTTTAGTCTTTTTGTTTTTTTAATAAACGATTCAATAAAAAAAGCAAAAAGCATTAACGCATCTATTTCTTCATTAAATATTTTTTTTATATCTGGCCTTAAAATTTTAATAGCCACATCCTTTATTATACCATTATCGTTTATTTTAGCTTTGTGAACTTGAGCTATTGAGGCCGCCGCAACTGGTTCACTTAAATCGATTATTGAGTTAAAAGTTTCATCTCCCAAATCTTTTTTAATGATTGATTTTGCTTCATTTAAAGGAAAAGCTGGAAGTCTGTCTTGTAAGCCTTCTAATTGTTTAGCTAATTCATCTCCAATTATATCTGGCCTTGTAACTAAGAATTGCCCCAACTTGATGAAAGTTGTTCCCATGGATTGTAGTGATTTTGACAGTCTTTCTCCTTCAGTATTATTTAAATTAGTTTTTTGTTGATTTGAAAAAGAAAAAGAAAGTATTTGAAATAGAATTTTAATAACCAAAGGTGGTTTCTTAAATTTAGAAACAACATTCAAAATATCAGATTTAGCCAATTTTCTTCCTAATTTAAATAGTGTGAAAATTTTCTTTACCATTAAATCTTCCAACCGGAGTGAATTGCTACAATTCCACCAGATAAATTTCGGTAACTACAATTTACAAATTTATTTTTTTTCATCAGATCAATTAACTCTTCTTGATTAATAAAATCTTGTATGCTTTTGATTAAATATTCGTAGGATTCTTTGTGACCAGTAACAACTTTCCCAATTAAAGGAATAAGTTTAGAATAATTTTTATAAATAAAATCTAGGTTTGAGTTTTGAATTTTTGAAAACTCCAAACATAAGTAGTGACCACCTGGCTTTAAAACACGATAAGCTTCAGAAAGAGCCTTATTGAGATCCTTAGTGTTACGTAAACCAAAACTTATTGTATAATAGTCACAAGAATTATCTTTTATAGGTAGTTTTTCTGCTGGCGCAATCACCCAATTAATATTTTTATAAGTAGTTAATTTAATTTTACCTATACCTAGCATTCCCTTATTTGGGTCAACACAAAAAATTTTGCCATTTCTATTAGTTAAATCTAAAAAAAGTTTACCTAGATCACCAGTACCACAGGCGACATCAATTAAAATTTTATTTTTTGAAGGATTCATCCAGCTCATTAAATCTCTTTTCCAAACTCTATGAACACCCAGAGACATGAAGTCATTCATTAAGTCATATTTATTGTAGACATTGTCGAAGACACCCTGAACAAGTCCTTTTTTATTTTGGAGATATTGTTGCATGTTAAATTTATTATTTACTGATAATATACTGTCAAATGCCAGAATTACCAGAAGTAGAAATAGTAAAACAATCTTTAGCTAAAAAGATACGATTAAAAAAAATCAAAAAAGTAATAATTAAAAACAGAAATTTAAGGTTTAAAATTCCTCCAAAATTTGAAGGATTATTACAAAATAAAATTGTCAAAAAAGTTACTAGGTTTTCTAAATATTTGATCTTAAATTTTTCTGACAGTTCATTTTGCCTGATTCATCTTGGAATGTCAGGAACGATCCATCTAATAAAAGAAAATGGTTTAAATAAATTTACTAATACAAGTTTTTACAATTCTTCAAGTCTTCCAGAAAAACATAATCATGTTGAAATTCAATTTAAAGATTTAAAACTTATTTATAATGACCCAAGAAGATTTGGCTTTTTTAAATTCATAAGCAACAAACAAGAACTCGTAAATAGATTTAATCATCTAGGACCAGAGCCATTTTTTAAAAACTTTAATTTAAAATATGTTTTAAATTTTTTTTTAAATAAGAAAAAAGATATAAAGAGTTTTTTATTAGATCAAAATTTTGTATCTGGAATTGGTAATATTTATGCAAGTGAAATTTTATTCTTTTGTAGAATTAATCCTACAATAGCTGCGATGAAGTTGTCAAAAAAAGATTGTAAAAATATTATTTTATTTTCGAAAAAAGTACTTAATAGAGCCATAGAAAAAGGAGGATCAAGTATACGTGACTTCAGAGATACAACAGGTAAAAGTGGCAACTTCCAAAAAGAATTTAAAGTTTATCAAAGGGAAAACCTAAATTGTCAAAGGAATAAATGTACTGGTAAAATAAATAAAATATTTATATCCAATAGATCAACTTTCTTTTGTAATACTTGTCAAAAATAAGCAATTATTCTATTGACCAGTATAAATTCTAGAGCTATACCACTGCGCTTATGGCAAACACAAAATCAGCAATTAAAAGAATTAGAAGAATTGCTACGCAAACATTGGTTAATAAGGCCCGTAAGAGTAAGTACAGAAATGCTATAAAAAAAATGAACCTTCTTCTGGAAGGAAAGAAAAAAGCTGAAGCTTTAAAATTCTTACCTAAGTTGAATTCTGAATTAATGAAAGTTGCAAAGACTGGAATAATTAAAAAAGCTAATGCTTCAAGAAATGTTTCAAGAATTACAAAGAAAATTACTGCATTAAAATAACTACCTAAAGTTGTTAATAGTCTACAATTAATTACGCATACACTAGATAAGATTTTTTTTTGATTGGAATAACCATATCTAGTCGGATTAAAACAAATTTAATTTATAAATTACAAACTCATAGATTTTAAATTTGTAAAACTTTATTTACAAAAAAATAATAATGTGACAATAAATTCTATAACCAAACTGTAAAAACAGACCACTACCAAAAAAATTATTGTTCGCGTTAAAATCGATTCACCTAGGAAGTTTATTTATTTTTGTATTTGTAAAATTAATTATTGCAAAATAACTTTTTTGCTTCTAACTGACTCTATTCTTATAAATTCATGTCTAATAATATTTTATCAAAAAAATTAAATAGTACTGCTTCTGACGCTCTAGATTGGGCTGTTATTCAAAAAGATATGAAGAGTAAATTAGGTAGCGATATATTTGAAAGCTGGCTTAGAAAAATAAATTTTGTTGAAGAGATGAATAATTACGTTTTACTCTCAGTCTCAACTAGATTTATAAGAGACTGGATTACCTCAAGATATTTAGATCAAATTTTGCAAATAGTTAAGAAATATAAAAAAGATTTGACGAGAATAGAATTTAAAATTGTAGAAAAAAATTCTGATAATGAAGTTGAGAACAATATTCAATCTAAAGAAAATAGTGAAAATGTATCTTTTATCAAAGATACATATTTGCAGTACAATAGAATTGACCCTAACAAAAGATTCGATAACTTTGTAACTGGCACAAGTAATAAACTAGCTTATGAGGCTTCATTAAAGGTTTCAGAAAACATTTCTCACTATAACCCACTTTATATTTATGGTGGTGTTGGAATGGGTAAAACTCATTTGTTAAACTCAATTGGCCTTTCATTAAGAGAAAAAAATAAAGTGATGTTTATTTCAGCAGAAAGATTTATGTATCAATTTGTTAAATCAATAAAGTCTAATGATATGGTAAAATTTAAAGAATACTTTAGAAACACAGATATTTTATTGATTGATGATATCCAGTTCATGAATGGTAAAGAGGCTATGCAAGAAGAGTTTTTTCATACATTTAATGCCTTACTTGATAAAGGATCACAAGTAATCATTTCTGCAGATAGAGCTCCAAATAAATTATCAAGGATTCAAGATAGAATTAAATCGAGATTCGCCGGTGGATTTGTTGTAGATATTCAAAAACCAGACTACGAATTAAGAAGCAAGATTGTTAAACAGAAAACTGAAGAGCTTAATGTTTTTTATTCTAATCAAATAAATATTTCAGAAGAAATACAAAAATTTATTGGTACGGAAGTTACCACAAGTATTAGAGAGTTAGTTGGAGCTATAAATAGAGTTGTTTCTTTTTCAAGAATATATAACAAAGTTCCAAACCTATCTGAGGTTAAAGTTGTTTTAAAGGACTTGCTAAATATGGATGAGAACAAAGTAACAATTGATTTGATACAATCAACAGTTTGTAAATTCTTTAAAATAAGCAAAAATGAAATGCTTTCTTCAAGAAGGTCTAGATACCTTGTGAGACCAAGACAAACTGCAATTTATTTAACTAAAATTCTAACTTCCAAATCTTTACCAGAAATTGGTAGGGAATTTTCCAATAGAGATCACACAACAATCATACATTCGGTCAAAACAATTGAAAAATTGAAGGAAAAAGATACGGAAATGACTAACAATATTAATAACTTAAAAAATCAAATATTGTATAATAAAGAAAATGAAATTTAACGTTAATCAACAAGATCTACAGCAAGCTCTGAATTACTGTCAGGGTGTAATTGAAAAAAGAAGTACACTTCCAATTTTATCAAATGTTTTATTACATGCTAGTAATTCAAATTTAACAATTACTGCTACTGATTTAGATCTAATATTTATTCATCAAATTAACAATGTGGAAGTTCTTGAGGAAGGAAACACAACCACTATGTCGTCAACTATGTATGACCTCATAAGAAAATTTTCTTCAGGAAAAAAAATTAACCTATCTCTGACAGAAGGAAGTAAACTTCAAGTAGTATCAGAAAAATCTGTTTTTAATTTAAATTGTATTAGTGCATCTGAATTTCCTTTAACAGACGAAAATTTTAACCAAAATGAGTTTTCTATTAAATCAAAACAATTATTGAAATTATTAAATAAATGCAAATTTTCAGTTTCAAATGATGAAACAAGGCATTATTTAAGTGGGATTTTTTTTCATCAAACTCAGATAGAGGATAAAAATTTTTTAACAGCCGCAGCTACCGACAGTCACAGAATGTCTATATCTAAAATAAGATTAGACCAGCAGGTTGATTTTGAGCCTATTATATTACCAAAAAAAACAATATTCCAGTTATGTTCTTTATTAGAGAGTTATGATGGTGATGTTAAAATTTCAAATATAAAATCAAAAATTAAATTTGAATTGAATAATAGTATTTTAATTTCCAAGTTAATTGATGGTAAATTTCCAAATTACATTCAAGTAATACCTAAAAACAATCAAAAACAATTAGAAATAGATCTAAAGCTCTTTTTAGACTCAGTTGATAGAGTTGCTTCAGTCTCACTTGATAAAAAGGATGGAGTAAAATTTAGCCTATCAAAGAATGTCTTAAACTTATCTGTTAATAATACAAATAGTGGAGATGGAAAAGAAAGCTTGAGTGTTAAATTTGATCATGATTTAGAAATTAGCTTTAACTCAAGGTATTTAATTGATGTTGCCTCCCAACTTGATGGAGATAAAATAGAAATCTTTCTTAATGACACTGGCTCTCCAGCATTAATTAAAGATCCGGGTGATTTTGATAGTATATTTGTTGTAATGCCTATGAAGGGCTAATTTAGAGCATCTAACTCTGTATAAATGACATCCTGCAAATTTTTTAAAAATAACTCCTTATTTTGCCCTGGAACAATTGGCTTTAAAATTGAAACTGTTAATGACGTATTAATTTTTTTAGAGCCATGTTTGGGCCAAGTAAAGCCAGAGTTAATTGCTATTGGTTGACAAGATATTTTTAACTCTTCATAGATTCTACTGACACCTTTTTTAAAAGGTGCTCTATCCTTTGGTAGCAATCTTGTGCCTTGTGGAAAAATTATTAAAGGCCTATTTGACGAGTTAATTAATTTTGAAATGTCAGCAAAAAAACCAAGATTATCTTTAGATATTTTATTTCTTTTTATTGATATTGAGCCAATTTTTTTTAAATACCAACCAAATATTGGTATCATTAAAAGTTCTTTTTTTAAGATAAAAACAGGAGAATTAAAAATTGTTTGTAGAAAAAATGTTTCGAACATTGATTGATGTGAAGCAGCAATAAAAAATTTTCTATTATCAATTATATTTTCTTTACCCTTAATAATTAGTTTTGTGGATAAAAAAAATCTTAGGCAAAAAGATGCCCAGTAACCCATAATTTTCCCTCCAGATAAAACAATTTTTTGAGGTAAGAAAAATGTAGGTATAAATACTATGGATATAAATATAATTCCGACAAAAAAGAAAATTGAAAATAAAATATTTCTAATCATTTTAATCAAAGAACTAGATTAAATCCTTTAGTTTTTGCCTTTTTTTAATAACATTAACTTTTGACCCTTTAATTAATAGCTCAATTGGTTTTGGTCTAACATTATAATTTGAACTCAATGACATACCGTATGCACCAACATCACACATTATAATAAGATCTTTCTCTTTTAATCTTTGAAATCTTTTTAAAGTTGTAAACCTGTCTGTGCTTTCACAAATTGGTCCCACAAATTCATAAGTTTTATTTGAAATCTGATTTGTTTTTAAAACAGCCATTGTTTTGTGATTAGCTCCATATAGGGCTGGTCTCATCAAATCATTCATGGCAGCATCTAATATAATAAAATCTTTTTTCTCATTTTCTTTTATGTAAATAACTTTTGAGATGAGAGAACCAACATTTCCTACTATTGATCTTCCTGGTTCAAATATAATTTTGGACTTGTGATCTTCTAAAAATTCTTTAATCGCTTTAGCATATTTTTTGTAATTAAGTTTTTTGCTATTATTTTCATAAGAAATTCCCATTCCTCCACCAAGATCAATATACTCAAAAACATGATTACTTTTTTTGATGACTCGATTTATTACTTTAAGCATTTTTTTATATGGCACGTGATCTAAAATTTGACTTCCAATATGAACACTTAAACATTTGAGTTTAATATATTTAGAATTTTTAGAATAATTAACTAATGCAAAGAATGTTTTTTCATCAACACCAAATTTATTTTCTTTTTTACCAGTTGAGATTTGTTTTAATGTTTTAGCATCTGTATTTGGATTCAATCGAACACCAATGCTTATTATTTTTTTCCTAGATCTTGCAATTTTTTCAATTTCAATAATTTCACTCTTAGACTCAGCATTTATTAATAATATTTTTTTTTCAATTGCATAGCTAATTTCGTCTGATGTTTTGCCAACCCCAGAAAAAACAATTTTTTTTGGGTCTATACCTGCCTTAAGAGCTAACATTAGCTCCCCCATTGAAACAACATCTGCACCCAGTCCTAAATTTTTAATTTCCCTAATTAAACTTAAATTTGTATTAGATTTAACCGCAAAACATATAAGAGGAGAAAAAGAAATAAAATTTTTTTTAAACTTAGAAATATTTTCTTTTAATTGCTTATATGAGTAGCAATAAATAGGAGTGCCAAATTTTTTAGCAATA
>Ga0308004_10001007_pt1 | contig 12529 bp, 11 predicted proteins | sample Neamet38_FD_203156 | JGI IMG/M metagenome (GOLD analysis project Ga0308004, IMG submission 203156) | Marine microbial communities from water near the shore, Antarctic Ocean - #38 | ecosystem: Environmental > Aquatic > Marine > Unclassified | place: Southern Ocean | collected 2014-06-06 | reverse complement strand
TAATAATGCAATTTGTACCTCTGAAGAACCAGTGTCCTTCTCATGCATTTTTAATTCTTCTGCTTTATTCGTCATACTATTTATTTTCCTATTTGTTTGTTTGTTTTATTAAATTTTCTATTTTTTCTGCATATTCAAAAGAATCATCTTTAGCAAAAAGTATCTTTGGTATGTATTTCATAAATACTTTTTTAGATAAAATTTTTCTAATTAAAAAAGAGTATTCTCTTAATTTTTTAATAACTTTTTCTGTATCTTTTCCTCCTAGGGGCAATACGTATGCTTTTGCAATTTTAAGGTCTTGACTCATTTTTACCTCTGTAACAGTAACAGTGTTAGTTTCTAAATTGGGCACTTTAGCTTCATTTCTAGCAAAAATCATACCTAAAGATTGTTTAATCATCTCTCCAACACGTAATTGCCTTTGTGATACAGGTTTTCCTGTTTTATCAACCATTATACCGTTCTCTCAGTAGAAGTTATGCTATAAACCTCTATTGTATCGTTTTTTTGAAAATCAACAAAGTCTTTAAGCGTTATTCCACATTCTTGGCCATTGCTAACCTGTTTAGCCTGATCTTTTTCTCTGAAAATTGTACTAATCTTACCAGTATAGATGATTGCACCGTCTCTAATTAATCTAGCATTCGCACCACTAACTATTTCTCCATCCATTACTTTAGAGCCTGCCACTTTTCCTGTTCCTGAAACTTTAAAGATTTCTAAGATTTGAGCTGTACCATTAATCGTTTCTTGAATATCGGGAGCAAGAAGCCCAGACATTCTCAATCTAATATAATCTAAAACTTCATAAATAATATTATATGAAGAAATTTTAATTTTTTCATTCTCTGCTAATTTTTTTGCTTCTTTACTTGGCTTAACATTAAATGCAATTAGAGTTGCATTGGATGCTTTTGCTAAAGTTACATCAGTTTCAGTTACCATTCCAATATCTGATAAAATAATCTTAGGTTTAACTTCGTCATGTTTAATTTGATTGATAGCACTTTTGATTGCCTCTGCAGATCCATGTACATCTGATTTTATAATAATATTTAATTCTGAAGCAGATTTATCTGCAAAAGCAGAATCTTGTGTTGCAAAAGTTAAAGGACTTCCTCCAGTTTTAGTTTCATCAGCTCTAGTCTCACTTAATGTTTTTGCTTCTTTCTCAGAATCTAAAACAATAAAATCATCTCCAGATTTAGCTGCTCCATTAATACCTAAAATTTCTACAGGTGTTGATGGTGGAGCTTCGTCAATAGTTTTTCCTTTATCATTAATTAAAGCTCTTACTTTTCCCCATTTTAATCCACTAACAAAAAAGTCACCTTTTTTGATTGTTCCTGATGTTACTACAACAGTTGCTACAGCTCCTCTACCTACATCAATTTTTGACTCTAAAACAATTCCTGTTGCTGTAGATTCAAAATCAGTTTTAAGATCTAAAATTTCTGCTTGCAACACAACTGCCTCTACTAATTTATCTAAATTCTTTTTCGTTTTTGCAGATATCTCAACCATCAAAGTATCTCCTGATAAATCTTCTGCAATAAGCTCATATTCTAAAAGTTGGTTTTTAATTTTTTGTGGGTCTGCCTCTGGTAGATCACATTTATTTATCGCAACAACTATTGGAACATTTGCAGCTTTTGCATGTTTTATAGACTCGATTGTTTGAGGCTTAACACCATCATCTGCTGCAACAACTAATACCACAACGTCTGTTAGTTTTGACCCCCTGGCTCTCATCTCAGTAAAGGCTGCGTGACCTGGCGTGTCTATAAAAGTTATTTTATTTGATGTATGTTCTATTTGATAAGCACCAATGTGTTGTGTAATGCCACCAAATTCTCCCAATACAACATTTGCATTTCTTAAAACATCAAGCACTGAAGTTTTACCATGGTCAACATGGCCCATTACAGTTACTATTGGAGGTCTATTTTTAAGGTTTTCAGATCTAGCTTCTTTAATTTTTTTTATAATTTCTTCAGCTTTTGTTTCTCTTATCGGGTTGTGACCAAATTCTTTTACTAAATATTCAGCAGTATCTGCTGCTAGTGTTTGATTAATAGTAACCGTTACTCCCATTCCAAATAAATGTTTTATAACATTGTTAGATTGTTCAGCCATTCTATTAGATAACTCTCTAACTGTAATTGCCTCAGGAATGTTTACGTCTCTCTTGATTGGTTTTAAACTTTCTTGAATCTCTTCTTTAGTAAGTTCTCTATTTTCTTTTAGCTTTGCCCTTTTAAGTGAAGCCATACTTCTTGATCTTGCTTCAATTTCATCACTTAGAGCTCTTGAAACTGTTAATTTTAGTTCTCTTTTTTTTGTATCAGGTTTTCCTGATTCACCCTTGAGTCTTCTAGTTGCTCTTTGTTCAGCTAATTTTCGTTTTTCATAGTCATTTGTAATTGGTGCCGATGGTTTAGGTGTTGTAGTTGTTCTTTGTGCAAAACTTTCTGTAGGACTTACTGCTGGTTTTGACCTTACACTGGTAGGTCTACTAAAGTTACCTCTAGGAGCAAATTTGCTTGGTTTTTTTTCAATTACAACTGAGTTTTTACTTTGAGTTTTTGCTAACTCTATATTCTCTATTGATTTTTTAGCTATGCCAGAAAGTGTTAATTTTGTTTTTTTGTTGTCCATATTTCATTACTCAATCTTTATAAATTATATTTCTTGCAGACATAATTAATTCGTCTGCTTCAGTTTTTGATAAAGCAAAATCTTCAAGGTATCCTTGAATTTTAATTCTTTCACCTTTTACAATATCATAACCACCCGTTAATTCGTCAGATGCGAGATCTGCAAAATCTTCTAGCTTTAAAATCTTTTGTTCTCCTAGAGTGACTAACATACCTGGTGTTAATCCTTTGTGATTTATAAGATCGTCCTGAAGTCCTAAATCTTTAATTCTTTTTGTAACATCTTCTTGATCTTTTTGGTAAAATTCTTTTGCTCTCTCTATTAAGGCTTTAGCAGTGTCTTCTTCTATGCCTTCGATTTTCATCAAATTGTCTGGTGTGCTGTCTTTAATATCCGAAATTGAAGAAAAACCTTCAGCGACAAGCAATTGTCCTAACGTTTCATCTAATTCTAAATTTTTAACAAAATTTTCAGTTTTTTCTTTAAACTCTGACTGTCTTCTTTCTGAATCCTCTGCATCAGTCATTATATTTATTTCATAATTTAATAACTTTGTAGCCAGTCTAACATTTTGACCTCTACGACCGATTGCTTTACTTAAGTTTTCTTCAGTTAAAATTACATCTAATTTTTTTGCAACACTATCTACATTTACTCTTTGAACTTCAGCTGGTGATAATGCATTTGAAACCACTATTGCTGGATCTTCAGACCAATTAACAATGTCAATTTTTTCTCCCTGTAACTCGTTAACTACCGCTTGAACTCTTGATCCTCTCATACCTACACAGGCTCCCACTGGATCTAATGAGGTATCAACTGCTTTAACACAAATTTTAGCTCTACTTCCTGGATCTCTAGCTGATGACTTAATTTCAATTAAACCGTCATAAATTTCTGGAACTTCTTGAATAAATAATTTTTCCATAAATTTAGTATGAGCTCTTGATAAAAATATTTGCTGTCCCCTTGGCTCTCTTCTTACATCGTAGCAATAAGCTTTAATTCTATCTCCAGCTTTAATATTTTCCCTAGGGATTATTTCATTTTTCTGAATGAGTGCTTCTGTTCTGCCTAAATCAACTATTATATTTCCAAATTCTAAACGTTTAACAATACCACTTAAAATTGAGTCTTTTTTATCTATAAAGTCATTATATTGTCTTTCACGTTCCGCTTCTCGTACGTTAAAGGTAATAACTTGTTTTGCAGTTTGTGCTGCTATTCTACCAAAATCAAAAGAAGGTAGTGGTTGTAAAATTTCATCACCTATTTTTTTATCTTTATTTTCTTCATTTAAAATAATTGCATCTTGAAGATTAATTTCCGTATTTAAATTTTCTGGATTTTCAGCAATAATTAATTTTCTAAAAATTCCTATATCACCACTTTCTCTATCAATTAAAACTTTAATTTCATTGTCTTGACCAAATTTAGACTTGGCTGCTTTTGCAATTCCTGTTTCCATGGAATCAATAATTAATTCTTTATCTATAGATTTTTCTAAAGCTACTGCTTCAGCTATTCTTAGTAATTCTAGTTTATCAGATCTTTTATTTAACATATTTTTATTAGCTCCAAAAAAAAATGGGCTCTAGCCCATTTCGTAATCTCAATAATTTAACAGCAATATATAAAGAATTTTTTTTAATTCAATAAGAACTATTTAGAGAAAATACCCTTTTTATCAGTCTTTTCCCAAGAAAATGAGCCGTCTGCCTCTGGCATTCTTCCAAAGTGCCCATAAGCTGCTGTTTTTTCATAAATTGGTTTATTTAAACCAAGCATTTCTCTTATTCCTCTTGGGCTTAAATCGAAATTTTTTAAAATTTTTTCTGAAACAAATTTATTTTTTTCCATATCATTATCGAATAAATCCACATAAATAGATAACGGCTTAGAAACTCCAATTGCATAAGCTAATTGAATTAAACATCTTTCAGAAATATTAGAAGCAACAATATTTTTTGCAATATACCTTGCGGCATAAGCCGCTGATCGGTCAACTTTAGTTGGATCTTTGCCTGAAAAAGCTCCACCACCATGTGGCGCTGCTCCACCATAAGTATCAACAATAATTTTTCTGCCTGTTAAACCACAATCTCCATCTGGCCCACCTATTACAAAGTTTCCTGTTGGGTTTACATAAAATTCTTTTTCATCAAAATCTTTTAAAAATTTTTCTGGAATAGATTTTAACATATAGGGTGTTAACAGTTTTCTTACTTTCGCTTGATCTATGTCTGCAGAGTGTTGAGAAGATATAACAACTGATTTTACTTTGATTGGTTTTCCATCAATATACTCAAAGGTAACTTGACTTTTTGAATCCGGTTCTATATTTTTTAATATTCCAGACTTTCTATCTTCTGCCATAAGTCTTAAAATTTTATGTGAATAATGGATAGGTGCTGGCATCAACTCTTCTGTTTCGTTACAAGCATACCCGAACATTATTCCCTGATCTCCAGCGCCCTCATCTTTATTGCCTGTGGAATCTACACCCATAGCTATATCTGTAGATTGTGAATGAAGATGACTTTCTATCTTTGTCGCTTCTCTCCACGTAAAACCATCTTGGTCATAACCAATATCCTTAATACAATCTCTAACTTTTTGCATAAGATCTTCTTCTTTAATTTCTGGACCTCTTACTTCTCCAGCAAGAATAACTTTATTTGTTGTTGTTAGTGTCTCACATGCAACTCTAGAAAAAGGATCTCCAGCAAGATAGCTGTCTACCACCATATCTGAAATACGGTCTGCCACTTTGTCGGGGTGTCCTTCTGAAACTGATTCACTGGTGAATAGGAAATTTTTTAAATTACTCATGTTTAAGTCTATTAAATGAAAAAATTAAAAAAATATATACTAAAATTAACATTAAAAAGATTTTATTCCCATATAACATAAAGGTGGTGGGTTTAACTGGTTTGCTCTCAGATAGCTCAACATATCCTGTTGATCCAAACTCTACCTGTTGCTCTACAACCCCTATTGGATTGATAATTGCAGAAATTCCATTGTTTGCAGATCTAATTATATATTTACCACTTTCAATAGATCTAAATATGCTATGCGAGAAGTGCTGCTTAGGGCCTATAGAATTTCCAAACCAACCATCTTCTGAAATATTAATTATATAGTCAAAATTATTATCTCTATATAATTTGCCTGAATAAATTATTTCGTAACAAATTAAAGGCAGTAAGTTTAAATCAATTTCACTATTTTTTACATTCACGGGAACCCTAGTCACTCCACTAGAGAAAGACTGGTAGTTATTAGTTACAGTTTTAAGACCTATTAAGCCAAGAATGCTATTAAAAGGGATAAACTCTCCGAACGGCACTAGGTTGACTTTATTATAATTTGCGATGAGATCTAACTTATTATTAAATACAGCCATTGAGTTAAAAAATAAATTTTTATCATTTTTTGTTTCTATACTACTTAAACCCATAATAATTAAATCATCATCTCCAAAGCTACTTAGGAATAAATTTTTATAAACATTCATATCTCTTAAATAACTGTCTGGAATAATTCCTTCTGGCCACAAAAAAACTGTGGGTTCTATTTTTGTTGGAGCACTCAATTCTATAAGCTCATTAATTATTTTTAACTCGTCTTGTTTTGAATAAAATCTATCTAGATTAATATTGGGTGATATTGCTTTAATTCTATAAGAGTTTTTAATAACCTCTAAAGAATTAAAATTATTATTTTTTATATGACCAAATATTAAAAACCCAGAAGACATCAAAATAAAAAAAAAACAAACTATAATTTCTTTTCTAGAGTCTCTTAAAATAAATAAAGCAGGCACAGTAAATAATGAAATACAAATTAAATTAAAAGAATAAGTTCCAATATTAGAAAGAATTTGAATAAAATAAATACTGTTTGAAAAACTAAATGCGATTAAATTCCAAGGAAAACCTGTAAATATAGAGCCCCTGACAAATTCAATTGTTCCGAATAAAATTGAAAAAATAAAAAAAGAAGTAATTACATTTTTTGAGTAAAAAATTGAAAATAAATATGTAATTAAACCATAAAATATAGCTAAAAAGGCTGGTAATAAAATTATAGCAATTGGAATTAAAAACTTAAAACTCTGATCAAAAGTCAATGAAATTGATATCCAATATAAACTAAATAAAAAATACCCAAATCCAAAGCACCACCCATATTGGAAAAAGGATTTATTATGCGTTGTTTTTTTTTTTTTCTTAAAAATAAAAATAAAAAATAAAGAAAAAGTAATAAAATTAATTATAAAATGATTATATGGTGGTAGACTGTAAGAACTTATTGCTCCTAAAAAGATAATATAAAATAAATTTAAAAATTTTTTGTTAAACAAGTTTAGCAATCTTTGTTTCAATAGTTTTATAAATTTTTTCTTCTTCAGTTAGCATCTCATTAAAATCTTTTAATTTAATATGGTCATAACCTAATAAATGTAGAAAACCGTGAATAAAAATCCTAGTTACTTTACTCTTAAACTCTAGAATACTTATGGTTTTTGGTTTATTCATAAACTCATAACTAACAACAATGTCCCCAATATAAGGTGATTTTTTTGTATTAAATTTTTTTTCAGAAGGAAAAGATAAAACATCTGTTGCTTTATTTTTATTTCTAAATTTTTTATTTAATTTTTTAATGTTTTTATTGTGTGAGAGTAAGACAGTTAAACTTATTTTTTTTTTAATAAATCTATATTTTTTAGGAAAAATTCGCACCAAAGAATTAAAGAAAATATCAGGTTTTTTAATTTTTCCAGTCCAAAGATTGCTCTCAGATACTACATCAATGCTAATCATTTTCTTGATCTGAATACGCTTTTACAATCTTGGAAACTAGGGGATGTCTAACTACGTCTGAATGATCAAAGTCTACTACAGATACTTCATTTAAGTGTCCTAGTAATTTTTTAGATCTATTTAATCCAGACATGTTCTTGTGAGGTAAATCAATTTGAGATGGATCGCCATTTATAACAATTTTTGAATTTTCACCAATACGCGTTAAAAACATTTTAATCTGTGTATCTGTTGCATTTTGTGCCTCATCTAAAATTGCAAAAGAGTTTTTTAAAGTCCTACCCCTCATAAATGCAAGAGGTGCTATTTCAATATCACCAACTTCAATCATTCTTTGAATTTTTTCAAAGTCAAAAAGATCATATAAAGAATCATATAAAGGCCTTAAATAAGGGTCTACCTTTTCCTTCATATCTCCCGGTAAAAAACCTAATCTTTCACCAGCCTCAACAGCTGGTCTCGATAAGATAATTCTTTCAATCTTCTTATCGAGTAACAATGTCAATCCAACTGCAACTGCCAGAAACGTTTTACCTGTTCCTGCAGGACCAGCTGATATAACAATATCACTTTGTCTTAAGGCTCTAACATATTCCTTTTGTTTTTCTGACCTTGGTATAACTGATTTTTTTGGAGTTTTAATTATGTCTGAAACATTATTATTTTTTACTTTTTCTTCGATCATAAATTTATCTATTGAAGAGATTATATCTTTTTTTTCTACACTACCATTGTTTATAAACTGATTGACTAAAAATTGAATAGCATTTTTTGTAATTTCATTTTGTTCTGGTGTTGATTTTATTAGAATAGAATTACCCCTGGAATATAGGTTGGTATTAGTAATTTTTTCTAGTTCTTTTAGATTTTCATTAAATTCACCAACCACACCCATTAACAAATCATTATCTTGAAATATAACACTCAAAGAATTATTGTCAGAATATACAAATTTTAAAGTAGAGTTAATTTTTTTTAAATTTACGTTATTCAATTTTTAAGCTACCTTCTGTTTATGATTTTCTTGTAGTTTTCCAAATAAACTATTTTGGTTACTACTGGTTATTTCTACCTGCACAATTCTTCCTATGCAGTTCGTATTGCCATCAAAAATTACAGATGTCATGTATTCTGTCCTACCAAATAATTTAATTTTATCTTTCATTTTATTTTCAACTAAAACATTAAGAACCTTACCCTCTAAAGATTTATTTCTATTTATCTGATTTTCAAATAATTTTTTTTGAATTATCTCTAATCTTTCTTTTGATTTTTTTTTGTCAACTAATTTTAGATCATCGGCTACAGTGCCTGGTCTTGAACTAAAGATGAAGGAATAAGAGTTGGTAAATTTTATTTTTTCAATTAACTCCATTGTGCGTATAAAATCATCATCACTTTCTTCTGGGTATCCAATAATAAAATCACTTGAAAACTCTATATTGGAATTAATCTTTTTTAGCTTTTCATAAATTATTAAATATTCTTCAATAGTATGTTTTCTATTCATTAGTTTTAAAATTTTGTTCGAACCACTCTGTACTGGCAGGTGCACTAAAGGCATTAATTTGGTTGATTTTTTATAAACATTTATTAAATCGTCAGACATATCTTTAGGGTGGGACGTGGTGTACCTAATTCTCTTCAGCTCTTTAAAATTTTCTAGCTCTAATAATAAATCAGATAATCTAAATTCTTTATTTTCACCTTTATAATTATATGCATTAACATTTTGCCCTAAAAGAATAACTTCTTTAGCTCCACCTTGGACTATCTCTTTAGCTTCGTTTATAATCTGATCAAACGGTCTAGAATACTCAGGCCCACGTGTATATGGAACAACACAAAAATGACAAAATTTATCACATCCCTCTTGGATTGTTAAAAAAGAAGACACCTTACTATCTTTGTTTCTAATTTTACTTAAATAATTAAATTTTGAGATCGTATCAAACTCTGTCTCTTCTTCTTTTTTTTTATTGTTTATATGATTTTGTATAGTGTCATTAATTTTATGATATGACTGCGGCCCAATAACTATATCAATATAAGGCTCTCTCTTTAACATCTCTTGATTCTCTGCTTGTGCCACACATCCTGCAATAATCACAATAGGTTTTTTTTTGAATCTAAAAATTTTTTTTACTCTTCCGATTTCATGATAAACTTTTTCTTTTGCCTTGTCTCTTATATGACACGTATTTAAAAGATAACAATTTGCATCTTCGTACTTATCCGTTTTTTCAAAACCTATTTTTTTTACCGTGTCAAATATACGATTAGAATCATATTCATTCATTTGACAGCCAAAGGTTTTAATAAAAATTTTTTTTAACATTAAGTTAAGGTTTTTTTTTAACTCCATACAATTCTAATTTATGATCTACTAATCGATAACCATATTTTTCTGCGATTTTTTCTTGTAGTTTTTCAATTTCTTCATCGACGAACTCTATAATTTCTCCTGACTTAACATCTATTAAATGATCGTGATGACCTTCATTTAGTTCTTCATATCTTGCTTTGCCTCCTTTAAATTCATGTTTTGCCAAAATTCCAGATTCCTCAAATAGTTTTACCGTTCTGTAGACTGTTGCAATACTAATTTTTGAGTCAATTTTTGAAACTCTATTATAAAGTTCGTCTACATTTGGATGGTCATTCGACTCAGACATAATTTTAGCAATAATTTTTCTTTGCTCTGTAAGTTTAACTCCTTTAGCTAAGCATTTCTGTTCAATATTTTCTGACATAGTTAATTTTAACTTAAATAAATAGGATTAATCAAATTCTTTTTAATTTTATATTTTTTGCACAACTCTGGTACTTCTACGTATTTAATGGTCTTAGTTTCTTTAAAATCCTCAAAACTGAAGCAATAATAGTCTATTTTTTTTGTTAAAAACAAAGCTTTGATCGTGGAAAGAGAGTTTCTAATGCCCGCAAAACTTCCAGGTCCTCTATTAACGTAAATAGCACCCACATCATCTAAAGAGCTTTTATTGTTTTTTAAAAATTCATGAATTAATACCATTAATTTTTCAAAATTAATTTTACTATTTTCATGACTACAAGTATAAATATTTTTACTAACAATGAATGTTAAAAAAATTTTATTTCTAGCAGCATCTACTATTAAGCTGTTCATTATAATATTATTATTTATTTCCAATTCTAAAGCAGAAAAAACGATTATCAAATATTATTCTGATGATAAAGGAATTCTTTCATTGATGTATCATAGATTTAATGAGGATAGATATCCCTCAACCAATATTCAAATGGATATTTTTAAACAACAAATCGAAATAATCAAAAAACTTAAATATAATTTTTATGATCCTAAAAACTTAGAAGAAAATTTTCATATCGCAAAAACAGAGAAGAAAATACTTATTACTATAGATGATGCATTCTCTTCATTTTATGAGGTAGCCTGGCCCTATTTAAAAAAAGAAAATATTCCATTTATTCTTTTTGTTTCAACTGAAACTATTGGAAAAAATGGTTATATGACTTGGGATCAAATAAAAGAGTTAGAAAAAGAAACTACTGCATATTTAGGTAATCATTCTCACTCACATAATTACTTAGTAGATTTGACAAATGATGACTTTATAAGTGATATTGATGCTTCATCATCAATCTTCAAAGAGAAACTTGGTTATAATCCTATTTTTTTCTCTTATCCTTTTGGAGAGTATAGTTCGCTTATAAAAAAATATATTTCCAAGAATTTCAGATTTTCTTTTGGTCAACACTCTGGTGTAATTGATATTAATAAAGATCGCTATGAACTACCAAGATTTCCAATTAATGAAAAATATGGAGATTTAAAAAGATTTAAATTTTTAATAAAACTTAATCCATTACAGTATAAATCTTTACAGCCAGTAGAAAAATATTTAATCAATAATAATCCTCCAAAATTTCTAGTAGAATTTTTTGATGAACAAAAAAATATATATAATATAAATTGTTTTTCTGATGAGGGAAGTAAGTGGAAAAAATCTAATATCAATTTTGATCAAAACATATTAAAATTAAATTTTAGGGAGGAATTTAAATTTAGAAGAGGAAGAGTAAATTGTTCACTTAATGATAATGGCATATGGAGATGGTTTGGAGTGCAGTTCTCCGTCGAACAAAATTAAATTAAACTCTCCAAACTAATACTTGAAGGCAATAACCTTGCATCATCAAAGTCTGTTAAATTATTTTGTTTAATTATTTGCTGTAAAACCTTGACATACTCTTTCCCAATTTCCGCATACTTGTCTAGGTGTTCAGAAAGAATTATGCTATCTAGTTTTTTTCCTTCACCTCTCAATTCAGCCCTAGAGCTTCTAAAATTTTTATAAGATGAGTGTGTATTCAAGTTTCTATTATAAGCTCTAACAGAGGCTTGTAGCACATTAAATTTCATTACTTTATGTGTACTATCATTATCAGCCTTTGCTGGCTTTATTCCCTTACCAGACCAAGTCCATTGACCAAAGAGTGCATTACCTTCTTGTGCAAACCTTGATGTGCCCCAACCCGTTTCTTTTGCAGCTTGTGCAATAGCCATTGAGACTGGAACTTCATCCATTCTAATCTTTAATGTTGATAAATCTTTACCCACTACTCCATATTGCTTAAATTTTGAATTTAACCAAGTTTTTTCATTTTTTGTGTTTATACTTTTATTTAAAACTTCAAAAAGTTTCTTTCTATCCAGTCTAATATAGTTGTTTTCTTTAATTATTAATGGCAAAATAATTTGAATAAAAAGATCTTTTCTTTTTTTTGTATTTTCTATTTTTTTTATCTCTGCTGGCAATAATGTTAGTGAAATTGGTTTAACTAATTTATTTTTTCGTACATCTTCCAGTTTATAATTTGTTGATTTAAATAATTCTTCAATTGTAGCCGCACTTAATCTCACTGAATCAATTGGTTTCTCATCAAAAACTGATAAATCTTCAAACAAAAATTTACGATTTACAATTTTGTCTGGCTCTGTGTCATCGGCATCTAATAACTTTTTTAGATTA
>Ga0308004_10001006_pt1 | contig 12532 bp, 10 predicted proteins | sample Neamet38_FD_203156 | JGI IMG/M metagenome (GOLD analysis project Ga0308004, IMG submission 203156) | Marine microbial communities from water near the shore, Antarctic Ocean - #38 | ecosystem: Environmental > Aquatic > Marine > Unclassified | place: Southern Ocean | collected 2014-06-06 | reverse complement strand
AGAAATCCTTATTCCTGAAGAAAACATGGGTCTTGATAGATTACTAGAATCCTTAAAACGAAGCGAGAAATCTGGAAAGTCTTCTAGTATTGTTGTGGTTGCAGAAGGAGATAAGACTGGCAAAAATGTTTTTGAAATTGCTTCTTACATTGAACAAAACCTTCCATATTATGAAGTTAGAGTGTCCGTTATGGGACACATGCAAAGGGGAGGGGCACCTTCTTGTTTTGATCGAGTTTTAGCTTCAAGGATGGGCGTACATGCTGTAGAAACCGTTCTTGATGGAAAATCTAATGTAATGGTTGGAATTATAGATGAAGAAATGACCCTTTGTCCTTTAGAAAATGCAATTAAAGGAAAGTCAAAAATTAATAACAAACTTATAAGAGTGGCTGATATATTATCAATTTAACACAAACATTAAACCTTAATTTTAAAAATTCAAAAATGGCATTAAAAATTGGAATCAATGGTTTCGGAAGAATTGGAAGACTTGTTTTTCGTTCTGCAATGAAACAATCTGATATTACAGTTGTAGCAATAAATGATCTATTAGAGGTAAAACACTTGGCTTATCTTTTAAAATATGATTCTGTTCATGGAAATTATGACGGAACAGTTGAAGTTGATGGAAACAACCTTGTTGTAGATGGTCAATTAGTAACGATCACAGCAGAACGAAGTCCTGTCGATATAGGATGGGGTAAAATGGGTGTTGAAATCGTTGCTGAGTGTACTGGTATTTTTACAACTTTGTCAATGGCACAAGCACACATTGATGGTGGTGCTAAGAAAGTTGTTATTTCAGCTCCTTCTGCAGATGCTCCAATGTTCGTAATGGGAGTAAACCACACCGAAGCTACTGCTAGTCAGACGATCGTTTCTAACGCTTCTTGTACGACCAACTGTTTGGCTCCTATCTCTAAAGTATTGAATGATAATTTTGGAATTTCGGAAGCATTAATGACAACAGTTCACGCTACTACAGCTACTCAATTTACTGTTGATAGTCCTTCTAAAAAAGATTTTAGAGGAGGAAGAAGTTCTTTATTAAATATTATGCCTGCTTCAACAGGAGCTGCAAAAGCAGTAACTAAAGTAATACCTTCATTGGTTGGTAAATTAACAGGAATGGCTTTTAGAGTTCCTACAGCAAACGTTTCTGTGGTTGATTTAACCGTTAAGTTGAACAAAGAAACTTCTTATGCAGAAATTAAGGCTGCTATGAAAGCGGCTTCCGAAAATGAAATGAAAGACATTTTAGGATACTGTGATGAACCTTTGGTTTCTCAAGATTTCATTGGTGACACAAGAACGTCAATCTTTGATGCTGAAGCTGGAATGGAATTAAACCCTTCTTTCTATAAGATTATCTCATGGTATGATAACGAATGTGGTTATTCAAACAAATTGATTGATTTGGCCAAACATATTAACAAGTTATAATTAAGCATGATTCTTGTTGTTGATAGCGGTTCTACTAAAACCGATTGGATAGCCCTTGACGATGAAGCCAATGTTCTTTTTTCTACTCAGACATTAGGCTTAAACCCTCAGGTATTATCAAGCGCTATTCTTAATGAAAGGATAATAAACAATTTTGACCTGTTTCAAAACAGGGAAAAAGTAACCCACATCTATTTTTATGGAGCGGGTTGCGGAGTTGAAAGTCCAATTAAGAGAATTGAAAAAGTTTTTAGTGGAATTTTTATAGACAGCAAGTTTTCTATTAAAGAAGACACTTATGCTGCTGTCTATGCCACAACTACTACTAATCAAGCTGCTGTAGTATGTATTTTAGGTACTGGCTCTAATTGCACTTATTTTGACGGGAAAAATATTGAACAGCACATTTCATCTTTAGGATATGTACTTATGGATGAAGCCAGCGGGAATTTTTATGGTAAACAGCTTATTAGAGCTTATTATTTTAAGACCATGCCTGCTAATTTGGCGCTTAAATTTGAAGATGAATTTGACTTAAGTGCTGACACAATAAAGGAAAGTATTTACCGTAAGGAAAACCCTAATACCTATTTGGCTCAATTTGCAAAGTTCATTATTGAAAACAAAGAAGTTCCCGAAATGAAGACGATAATTAACGAAGGTTTACAACGCTTTATCTCTCATCAAATTTTTCAATTTAAGGATGCAAAGGAAATTCCGATTCATTTTATCGGTTCGATTGCATTTTATCTTAAGGAGGAATTAAAGGAAATTCTAATTAAGAATGAATTAACGTTGGGGAAAGTAATAAAAAGACCTATCGACGGAATTGTTGCCTATCACAAAGAATTATTAGACACGTCCTATTTATAGGATTATTTAGCTGCAATCATTGAAATTTCAACCCGAACTGATTTGGGTAACGTTTTCACTGCTGTTGTTTCTCTTGCAGGTGCTGTTTTGTGATCAAAATAGGAGGCATAGATTTCATTGACTTTTTCAAAACTTCCCATATCTGAAAGGAAAATCGAAGTTTTAACTACATTTTCAAAACTCATTTCGGCAGCTTTCAATACTGCTTCTAGATTTCGCATAACTTGTTCTGTCTCTTTTTTTATATCACCTTCAACAAGCTCCATCGTTTCTGGAACAAGCGGAATTTGCCCAGACAGATAAAGGGTGTTATTTATCATAATAGCTTGGTTATAAGGTCCGATTGGGGCAGGTGCATTTAATGTGGTTATGATTTTCTTGTTCATTTAAAGGACGTTTTGATTTATCTTAACCTTCTGTCGGGCTCTCTGTTTTTCTCATATTTAATATCACTTAGCATCGTTGATTTGATTCCAATAAAAAAGTTCCAGGAAGCCCTGCTGCTAAAAGGAACCCAGCTAAAATCTAATCGCCAACTGTCTAAATCTCGATTGAAGCGTAGCTGTGTATAAGTGAATCCATGATTTTTAAAATCAAATCCAGAGGATCCACCTATACTCCATTTGGGTGTAAGATCAATGTCACCGGAAAACATCAAGGAATTATTCGAAAAATCATTTTGTTTTCTGTTATTGTTATAACTTAATGAATAGGTAAAATTAATGTTCCATGGAACTTCAGTTCTATAGGAGGGATATTTAGTTGCTTCCTCCTCTTCTTCTTCTCTCGTTTTACTTATGTTTGCTCCAAAAAGATCATCATCACGTCCTCCACCTGAAGTCCTCTCATTAAAATAATCAATTTCTTCTTCCTCTTCCTCTTCCTCATCTTCTTTTTTGTCTTTGTTTTTACCAAAATCCTTACTTGAAAACTTATATCCAGTGTTTAAGCTGGCTCTGGTTACTCGAAATAATGTCCCATTTTTAATGTTAAACTCGTCAATCCTAACATTGTTGTCATCAAGAGCATAAGGATCTAATGTTGCCGCAATATTAATAGCCATTTTTTTATTAAATAAGTCTACCCCAGTACTTGCTCTGACCGCTGACCATTTAAAGGAATCTGCAAGAAAATTATAACCGGTATTTAGGTTTAATGTTTTAATCAGTTGTACTTTTTTAAGTTCCGTCTCTGTGGAATCCCTGCTTTTTACTTTTGCCTCGAAATTATTAGCAAGACTGATTCCCATACTTTTTGACTTACCTAATGAGGGTGCACCATAGAGCCCCCCTTCAAATCTAGTGTATTGCCTTATCCCTCCATCAATGTCATCTATGTATTCATCATAATAACGATCAAAACTAGGCGCATTACCAAAGCTTACTGACGGTCTTAGTGTGTGACGAACTGATTGTATTCTTTTTTCAGGTTTGAAGTTTAAAGTTCCATACACCGTTGTCCCCATGCTTAAACCAAAACTATAGGTTCTAAAAGCATCAAAGCCCTTAATTGTATCTTTTACCACTCCGTCAATCCTAGGATCATAATTGTTATACCTTACCGTTGTAGGTGTCCAAACCTCCCTGTAATTTGCACTTGCAGACATGTTAAAGTGCTTAAATATTTTAAAATTTGTACTTAATGGGATACTGTGTTGCATTCCCCTTTTAGCATCTTTAAACATTCCTTTTTTGAAAAGAAGCGAGTCATTAAAAGTAGTTCTGTTTTGAGCAGTGGTGTTGTATTGAAAGTTTATATTTTGAAAAATCCCTTTTTTAGGCTTTGTTTTTGGTTGAAATGGATAAATACGTTCCATACTTGCTTGAAACGTAGGTAGTGTCAGGTTCACACTCTTGGTACTAGAATTTTGATTCATATTAGCATTCATTGACATATTCACACTGGGGCTTCCCGGAAATCTTTTTGAGTAGGAAACTGAAGAACTAAGGGTATTGTTCAAGAAATTCGGGCTGTTCAGTTGATTCACGGATTGTCTAAAATAATCACTGGTTCCAAAATTTACAGAGGCTGAAAAATTTGAGTTTGGACTTGCTTTTGGATCTTTAGAATGAGTCCAGCGTACATTAAAAACTGTAGATTTAGAATAATCAGGCAATCCACGTTCACCACTTATTAAGTTTTCAAACCGCATACTTAGATTTCCCCCAAAGTTATACATCAAACGGTACTTGGTATCCGCTCTAAACCCATAACTACCATTACTGTAATAATCACCAGTAAGTGAAAGGTCATAAAATTTTGACAGTGCTAAATAGTAGCCACCATTTTGAAGTGAATATCCCCGGTTGTTGCTTTCGCCTATTGTAGGAAATATAAATCCTGACTGTTGGTTTTGAGTGGTTGGAAAATAAGCAAAAGGCAATGCAATAGGGGTGGGAATATCAGCAATGTACATATTTGTAAATCCAGTTACTATTTTCCCATTGGGAACCATTTTACCCTTTCGTATTCTAAAATAATAACTTGCTTTGTCCAAATCACCTCCAGTAGTAACCTTGGCATCTTTGAGATAATAAACAGAATCATTTTCTTTTTTTGTAAAAGCTGCAAAAACATTCATACCACTTTCAGCAGTTTTAGAATTCCAAATCAGTGCTTTTTTAGAGTCGAAATTAAAACGTAAAGAATCAGGATTGACCTCACTATTGTTTTGTTTAAAATTTGGTATTTGACTAAGATTACCAAGGCTATCAGCAATTCTTCCTGCGGTGACCTCATTCACAGCGTAGTCTAAGATTATGATTCCAGCCTTAAGCTCAATATCTTGATAATACAACTCGGCGTTATCATATAAGTAAAGTTTGTTTTCCTTTCGGTTTATTCTAACATAATCGGTTGCTTTGTACTTAACCTTATCCAATAAAGTAGGCTCTTTCTTGTTGAGAGTATCCGGTACAATCGAATCATTAAGAATGTTAGTTTTCTCAAGCTCGGAAACAATTTCTTTTTTATAAATTACAAGCGAATCAGGATGCGTTTGTGCTAACAAAGTGGACAACCAAAAAAACATTAACAAACTTACTGTATAAAATGACTTTGTTTGCAAAGTGAATAAGCCTAAATTTGTATTAAATCATTTATTAAGATTATAAAATTAAGGATATTTTTATTGTTGAATGCAGAATTAAGTTTTTATTCGATGCTTTGTAAAACCCGTCTTACGGAATTTCTTTTCACTTTGGGTTTTTTATACCTCCTGTGGGGAACTTTTATGAACCCTTTAAAAGCACAAAATTCATTTCAGAAAAACTTTGTTGTCGTACTTGATGCCGGACATGGCGGTCATGACAGTGGAAATCGAGGAAATGGATATTCTGAAAAAAACATTGCTTTAAAGATTGCTTTACAGATTGGTAAGATTTTAAAAAAAAACCAAAATATTAAAATAATTTTTACACGTAAAACAGATGTTTTTGTGAAATTGGTTGATCGCGCCAATATCGCAAACAAAGCTGACGCTGATCTTTTCATCTCAATTCACTGCGATGCGCACACATCACAAGCTTATGGAGCTGGAACATTTGTTCTTGGGCTACATGCCAACCAAAGAAATTTTGAGATCGCTAAGAGGGAAAATTCTGTTATTTTTTATGAAGAGGATTATGAAAAAAACTACGATGGTTTTGATCCTAACAATCCCGAATCTGTTATTGGGTTGACACTAATGCAAGAAACGTACTTAGATCAAAGTATTGTTGCAGCGGCAACAATACAGAAAAGCTTTGTTGCTAATCTATCTAGAAAAGACAGAACCGTTAAGCAAGCAGGTTTTGTCGTTTTAAAATATACTTACATGCCTAGTGTTCTTGTTGAAACTGGTTTTTTGACCAATAAAAAGGAAGGGGCTTATTTGAATTCTAAAAAGGGCCAAGACCAAATGTCGACTACGATTGCAAAAGCAATAATCAATTATAAAAATGAACTTGGCATAGGCATAAAAGCGAATGAAGTTTTTATAGAAGCTGAAGTGGCAGATGTTCCGGCAAAGACTGAACCGGGTAATAAGAATTTTGAAATTTATTTTCGAGTTCAAATTGCAGCAAGTAAAAACCGTATTGAAGCAAAATCATATAATTTCAAAGGGTTGAGTCCCATTTATAGAGAAAAAGAAGGTGATCTCTACCGGTACTATTTTTCTAAAGAAACGAGTTTTAAGAAGGTCTTGAAATTAAAAAAGAAAGCCGAAAAAAAAGGATATAAATCGGCTTTTGTTGTTTCTTTTAATGGTAATGAAAAGATTAAATTAGATAAGGCATTAGGCAAGGCTAAATAAAGAAAAGTAAATAAAAAATATTAAGTTTGTATACATCTCAAAGAAATTGAAACTTGAAATTATCACGTGAAATTAAAACAGCTTTTCTTGTAATCGTTGGAGTTTTGTTATTTATTTTTGGATTCAGCTTTTTGAAGGGAAAGTCTTTGTTCGAAAAAGACAAAACTATCTATACGGTTTATGAAGAAGTTGAAGGACTAGAAGAAGGAGCAAAGGTTACCATAAATGGTCTTGTTGTAGGTAAAATAAAGAAAATTGATTTTTTACCCAATACCACAAAAATCCTAATCACGATGTCCGTCAGAAGTGAACTTGATTTTTCTCCCCAAAGTGAGGCGATACTTTATGAAGCGGGACTAATAGGGGGGAAGGCAATTCAGATAGATCCGGTTTTTGATTCTAAGATTAAAGTAAAATCTGGTGATACGCTTGTTTCTGCTTTGAAACCAGGACTAACAGAATTGATCAACAAACAGATTGAACCGCTGCAGCTTAAGATCGAAAATATGTTGACTAGTGCAGATTCACTTTTCATTGGGGTGGGTAACATTCTGAATAATGACAGTCAGGAAAACCTTAAATCAATTTTAAAAAATCTTTCGCTTTCTACGAGTAAAATAAATGATGCTTCAATTTCACTAGTTGATATTTTGAAAAAAAATCAATCCAATATCAACAATACCTTTGAGAATTTTGCGGAGACTTCTGATAATTTAAAAACAATAACGGATTCTATTTCACAAGCCAACTTGGCGGTTGCAATAAATAAGTTTACTAGTACCATTGAAAGTTTAGACGGTATCGTTGCCACCATTGAGTCTGGAAATGGAACGATGGGTAAATTGGTTAAAGACGAAACTTTATACCAAAACCTTTCTCAAGCATCCAAGGAACTAGAAGATTTACTGAGTGATTTAAAAAGCCATCCGAAACGATACGTGCATTTTTCCTTATTTGGGAAAAAAGGTAAAGAGGAAAAACCGAAGGAAAACAATAAATAAAAAACGTGGCATTTCTACCTAACATTATTTTTGCGTTACTTTTAATTACAGCCTTGTTTTTCTTTACCAAAAACATTCTGTCCATCAGACGTAATATTCTTTTGGGAAAGGATATCGAACGCAAAGATCAATCAAAGAAACGCTGGTCCAATATGATCAGAATAGCATTGGGCCAATCCAAAATGGTAACCAAACCCATCGCTGGAAGTCTTCACGTCATTGTATATATTGGTTTTGTCATTATCAACATAGAATTATTAGAAATAATTTTGGATGGTCTTTTTGGTACTCATCGTTTGTTTGCTCCATATCTAGGTGGCTTTTATAATGTGCTTATTGCCTCTTTCGAAATCCTTGCGGCTTTGGTTCTTGTTGCTGTTATTTTATTTTGGACCAGAAGAAATGTAATAAAAATTAAACGTTTCTTAAGCTCTGAAATGAAAGGTTGGCCAAAAAAAGATGCGGATTATATTCTTTATTTCGAAATTGTTTTGATGAGCCTCTTTCTTTCTATGAATGCGGCAGACTTACTCCTTCAAAACATGGATGAACCTCATTACATTAAAGCAGGGAGTTTTCCAATTTCTCAATTCATTGCCCCTTTGTTTTCTTCACTTTCAATTGAAAGTCTGGTGATTTTAGAACGAACCTTTTGGTGGTTGCACATAACAGGCATATTTATATTTTTAAATTATTTATACTTTTCTAAACACCTTCATATTCTTTTGGCATTTCCAAACACTTATTTTGCCAATCTAAGCACTTTAGGTTTTTTTAAAAACAACCCTACTGTCACGGCAGAAGTCAAACTGATGCTAGATCCTAATGCTGATCCCTATGCTACTCTAGCTGATGGAGCAGCTCCCGATAAGTTTGGCGCTTCTGATGCAACGGATTTAAACTGGGTTCAGCTCTTAAATGCCTATACCTGTACAGAATGCGGAAGGTGTACCTCTGAATGTCCTGCAAACCAAACAGGTAAGCTCTTGTCTCCTAGGAAGATTATGATGGACACCCGAGATCGATTGGAAGAAATTGGAAAAAACATTGACAAAAACGGCACCTTTCAAGAGGACGGAAACCAATTGTTAGATAATTATGTCACTCGCGAAGAATTGTGGGCTTGTACCTCATGCAATGCTTGTGTTGATGCTTGTCCAGTAGACATAGACCCTTTGTCTATTATCATGGACATGCGACAGTATTTAGTAATGGAAGAATCTGCTGCCCCAACAGATCTTAATAATATGATGAGTAACATCGAAAATAACGGTGCACCTTGGCCCTTTAATAATAAGGATCGGTTGCTGTGGGCAAACGAAAATTAATTTAAACCAATACAATGGAAAAAGAAGAGGCAGAAAGTTATTTGCATAAAAAAGTAGAAAATGGAGAAGAAATTAGTCCAGTACTTCCCGAGGGGATTAAGAATTACTTAATCGACATTGACGGAACGATTTGTGATGATATTCCCAATGAAGAACCAGAAAGAATGGCAACAGCTATCGTCTATCCAGATGCTTTAGTAACATTAAACAAATGGTACGAGGATGGTCATCTGATTTGTTTTTTCACATCAAGAGTAGAGGCACATCGTGAAGTTACTGAGGTTTGGTTGAAAGAAAATGGTTTTAAATATCACAGTCTCTTGATGGGAAAACCCAGAGGTGGAAACTACCATTGGATTGACAATCACTTGGTAAAAGCGACACGATATAACGGAAAATTTACTGATCTGATCGAAAAAGAAATTACCATCGAAGTTTTTGACGATGGAAAAGAACAGCAATAAAATTTAAAATATGCAAGTTCCTACTCTTTCTGAATTGACAGCGCAAGGTAAAAAACCAGAAGTTTTGTTTTGGGTCGGATGTGCAGGTAGTTTTGATGATCGCGCGAAGAAGATTACCAAGTCCTTTGTTAAGATTCTTAATAAAGCAGATGTTTCTTTTGCTGTCTTAGGCGCTGAAGAAAGTTGCACGGGAGACCCTGCAAAAAGAGCAGGAAATGAATTTCTATTTCAAATGCAAGCGATGGCAAACATCGAAGTTATGAATGCTTATCAAGTAACGAGGATCGTAACGACTTGCCCGCATTGTTTCAATACACTTAAAAATGAATATCCTGAGTTGGGGGGTAAATATGAAGTAGTTCACCACACTCAGTTCATTAATAAGTTATTAAAAGAAGAGCGTTTTAAGATTTCTGGAAGTCATTTTAAAGGAAAAAGAATCACTTATCACGATCCTTGCTATCTTGGTAGGGCAAATCAAGTTTATGAAGCCCCAAGAGACCTAATTAGAAAACTTGACGCTGAACTTGTCGAGATGAAGAATTGTAAGTCAAAAGGTCTTTGTTGTGGAGCTGGTGGCGCTCAGATGTTTAAAGAACCTGAAAAGGGGAATAAGGACATTAATATTGAGAGAACCGAACAGGCTTTAGAAACTCAACCTGAAATAATTGCTGCTGGTTGTCCTTTTTGTAATACCATGATGACCGATGGTGTTAAAAACAAAGAAAAAGAAAATGATATCGAGGTTAAAGATATCGCTGAATTAATAGCAATCGCTGAAGATCTATAAATTATGCAAATTCCCTTTTCCGAATTACCGTCTCACGCCAGAGTTTGGATCTATCAATCCGATAGGGTTTTTACCAAAGAAGAATTGACTAAGATTGAAGCCGCTTCTCAAGATTTTTTAACCCAGTGGACAGCACATGGCAGTGAACTTAAAGCAGGGGTAGAATTTCGATATGATCGGTTTATTATATTGGGATTAAATGAGTCGATCCAGTCTGCATCAGGTTGTTCAATTGACGCTTCCGTTCGTTTTATTCAATCCATTGAAGAGGAGTTTAGCGTAATACTTATGGATAAAATGAATGTTACTTACCGAAATAAGGAACATATTCAACACATTCCACTTAAATATTTTAGAAAAATGGCCAAGAAAAAGCAGATTCCTTCTAGTGCCATCGTTTTTAATAATTTAGTACTAGACAAAGGGGAATATGAATCCCAATGGGAGGTTCCAGCATCTTCGAGCTGGCATTCTCGCTATTTTTAAAATCTTATAAATGAAATTCTGGCCATTTATTTTCTTATCGCTTTGCTTAACTACTCTTTGCGCACAACAACCTGACCCCCTTTTAAGTGATGCACTGGAAGCTCAAAAAAAATGGGTAGACAGTCTGTATCAAAACATGACTTTTGACGAAAAAGTTGGTCAGCTTTTTGTTCCAATGGTGTTTTCAGAACAAAATGAAAAGCATTTTGAAGAGATTAAATCATTGATTGAAAATCATCATCTCGGTGGATTGATTTTTTCATCGGGAAGTCCTGACAAGCAATCAAATTGGCTAAACGAATTCCAATCTGTTTCTAAAGTACCGCTGTTGATCAGTATGGATGCAGAATGGGGCGTAGCGATGCGATTAGACTCGGTTGTTGCTTTTCCTTGGAACATAACCTTGGGTGCTGCCAAGAATGAGGAAGTCCTGAGGAAAATTGGTCAAAGAATGGGAGAGCAAGAGAGGTCATTGGGTGTTCATATGAGTTATGCGCCAGTTCTTGACATTAACACCAATCCAAACAACCCGATAATTGGTAATCGCTCTTTTGGCGAATCACCAACTCTTGTTGCTAGAAAAGGCTTGGCGATTATGCTAGGACATCACGATGCTGGAAGATTGACTTCAGGAAAACATTTTCCAGGACATGGAGATACGGCTCAAGATTCTCACAAGACGCTACCCACACTATCATTTGATCGAGATCGAATAGAAAACAATGAATTATTACCGTTTAAAAAACTAATTGAGAATGGAATCTCTTCCATAATGGTTGCCCATCTCAATGTGCCTGCATTGACAGGAAGTAATTTACCGACTTCATTGTCTTACAAGGTGGTCACAGAGCTTTTAAAAGAACAATTGGGGTTCAACGGCCTTATTATTACTGATGCACTCAACATGAAAGGAGCTTCAGGTTATACCGAGCTGGACAATATTGATCTGGCTGCTTTTATGGCCGGAAATGATATTTTATTAATTTCTAATAATATTCCCTTAGGAATTGATAAGATTAAACAAGCGGTTTTAAATACTCCCCAACTTAATGTTCGTTTGGAGGAGTCGGTTAAGAAAATACTAAAAGCAAAATATAAAGTAGGCCTATTCAATTACAAACCCATAAACAGAAATAACCTTTTAGGGAAAATTAACACAAGACTCGATTCTTTATTGATCCAAGATGCCTTTGTGGAAAGTATTACCCTTCTTAAAAACGATAATAATTTGCTTCCCCTTGATACTATTTCAAAACATGCTCATCTCAAATTGGGTGATGTCGCAGGGACTCCATTTATTAATCAGCTTAAAAAGCACATCAATCTAACCTCAATTGAATTTAATGGAATTGAGAGTACGTTAATATCTTTGGCGCCTTATGATAAAGTTATCATAAGCTTTCACCGGTCAAACAAAACTCCATGGGAGTCTGCGAGTTTCTCGACAGATGAAATCACTTTGATTAAGGCCATTGGGTCTTATCACAAGGTTGTGTTAGACGTTTTTGCAAAACCCTATGCCCTAATGGACTTTAAGGAATTAGAGTCGATTGAGGCAGTAATAGTCAGTTATCAAAACAGTATTGAAAGCCAAGAAATTAGCGCTGATATGTTGGCAGGAATTAAAAGTATAAATGGGAAACTTCCCGTAAGTATTTCAACACGTTTCCCTTTGGGTTCAGGAATTTATCTTCCTTCAAAAAGAAAAATTGATTACATCCCTCTGTCTATTTCTGGAGTAGATAAGGACAAACTAAAACTTATTGATCAATTGGCTCAGGTAGCGATTGACTCATCGATGACCCCCGGCTTACAGATATTTATTTCTCGAAAGGGCAAGACTATTTATA
>Ga0308004_10001005_pt1 | contig 12541 bp, 9 predicted proteins | sample Neamet38_FD_203156 | JGI IMG/M metagenome (GOLD analysis project Ga0308004, IMG submission 203156) | Marine microbial communities from water near the shore, Antarctic Ocean - #38 | ecosystem: Environmental > Aquatic > Marine > Unclassified | place: Southern Ocean | collected 2014-06-06 | reverse complement strand
AATGTTTCATAATACTGAGTCTGAGTAACTAATAATGAGTTTTCAGTTTCAGTAATTTCAGATTGTAAATTACTAATTTCTATCGTGTTACCCTCAATACAATCAATATATTCAGACATAACATTCATACTACTTTGCCCAAAAATAAGCAGAGGAACAAATAGTAGTATGTAAAGTATCTTTTTCATGTTGTTATCTTTGTTTGAAGGAATTAATCTTAACGCTTAATAAATTCTATTTGATTTAGGTAAAATTTAAATAATCTAGAATTGGATTCTATTTCGATTCGGTTAACTGCAATTGTCTTTAATATACCATTTAAGATCACTGGGCCATTTATAGTTTTAACTGAAATAGAATCACCCTCCCTAAACATTGATTTCACATTCTTTAGATTTATAGGTCCTAAACTTCTATTTAACTCGTATGATTTAGGGTCGAACTCTCGAATTGAAGGTATTGAAGTTGTTTTGTCTTTTTTAAAACTTAACGGTATAACTACACCAATAGATGAAATAATTGTACCTAATCCTGCTAATAAATAGCTATTATTAATTTTGTCAGAAGTCTTTTTAAATTTATCATTTTCCAGATCATAATCGATTTCTTTTAGTTGATTATTTAGGCTGAAAATTGAAATAAAGCTTGCACCCATTAATCCAAGACCAGCAACTTTAAAGTAACTAGCATTATTTTTTAGCTTAATATACTCATCAAGTTTATACTCAAGTTCAGCTAAGTCATACTTGGATACGTCATTGGACTTAACTTGTGCATTTACACTAAATTGAGTGGTGATAATCAGTAATAAAAGTAGGTTTTTCATGTTGTTATTTATTTAGAAGAAACACATAAGATACAAGTAGATAATTAACTAAAACATATTTTCTATAATCCACTCATTTGGGAAATAGAAAATTGTAAAAAACTAATATTCACAAGAACCGTCATTTGTATTTGCTTGAGGATTATAATTGTAATTAGTTGGGTTCATACACCCATAAATTATCGGAATACAAGAACCATCATCTACTGTAACATTTGGGGCATAGTTATATGCCGTTTCATCTGTACAACCTAATAAACCAATACATGTATGAGTATCAGTTGCCAATGGATTAAAATTAGCATAAGCATCATCTTGACAACCTAAAATTTCTAGTATATCACAAATACCATCATTATCTATATCAGAAAAACATTGCTCATTACAATCTAAATAAGTTTCTGAAGGGAAAATACAAGAGCCATCATCATCAGTTGCCATATAATTGTACGAACAAGATAAAGTATTTTGACAACCAGCAATTTCATATTCATCACAAATTAAATCTCCGTCTGCATCGTTCAAACAGTTACCATCACAGTCAAGGTTTAGGTCAGCGAAAGTACAGTAACTACTTAAAACAGAAACGGAAGAGGGTAAGGCAACGTAGTTACAACCATCAGGATGTATGCATCCTTCCTCAACAGTAAAAGTTAAGGATTCAGATGATAACAGATCAAAACCATTTACATAATAAGTAACTGGGGGACTTACATCTACATTCACAATGGTTTCATCATTCATTAAAATTGCAAAGGTTAATTCGTCTCCAGGTGAAGCATAATCACAATTACATATATTATCTATTCCCATAACACCAACACCAGTAACACCAGACTCATCTACTAAACCGGTAGAATATCCAATTGGCTCCCCTTCAATAAAGACTTGTAGTTCACCTCCTACAAAATCAATTAATATTCCATCAGGAAATATTACACTCATATTGTTGTCTGTCATTACTGGTTGGAATTCCCAATCATCAATAGAAGGAGAAAAGACACACGAATTATTATTGATTGTTGCCAGCGGATCAAAATTATCAGCATCAGGGTTCATACAGCCATATCTATAACAAGAAGCATTGTCTATGGTTGCTAATACATCGTAGTTATCTGCCCAATCGGACATACAACCTGCTCTATAACAAGACCCATCATCTGAAGTTGCTTGCGTATCGTAATTATCAGAGTCAAAATTTGTACAACCTAAACGAATACAAGAGCCATCGTTATCTGTAGCATAATAATCGTAGTTGTCTGCCCAGTTAAAAGTACAACCTACTCTATAACAAGAAGCATCATCAATTACAGCTATAACATCAAAGTTATCTGCCCATTCTGAGGTACAACCAAGATAAATACATGTACCATCGTCTTGATTTGCATAGTTTACATAATTACTAGCTAAAGAGTCTATACAACCTAAAAATATACACGAGTTATCATCTATTAAGGCATTTGGATTATAATTGCTTGTGTTTACATAAGTACAGCCAAAAGTGGGAGTATTTTCGAATGAGAAGGCATCGTAAGCTTCGCTTACTTTTATTTGATATCCATGACCAGGTAGTAGGTTCCCTATTCCATTAAATCCGTATTCAGGTAAATAAACATCCGCATTATTGTCTTTAAATACCACTATTAAATCTTCAATAGCTTCTAATGCTTCTACAGCATCATGCTCGTAGCTATTTGTATAGCCTATTATGTTCCAGCCTAACAATAAATCGATGCTAATAGGTAAACTATCTAATAAGTTATAGGCTGATTGAATGCTGTCTAATGTTATTGTAGAACTTAAGCTAAGAATGGCATAATCCTCTTCCCAAGAAACCGTGCAAGAGTTGTCATCATCGGTAGCTAAATCGTTGTAATTGTTATACCCCCAAACTGTACAGCCTGGGATTTCTAATTCATCACAAATCCCGTCGTTATCAGTATCGTTTATACAGACTCCCTCACAATTGTAATATAAGTCTGCAAAATAACAAGAACCATCGTCTATAAGTGCGTATGAAAGGTAATTACATGCTTCTGGGTCTGTACAACCTATAGGTTCTGTAAATTGAAAGTTTGCGATACTTACAAGTCCGTTGGTTTGATAGCCAGTCAGTTCGATTTGGTCTAAACTGATAACTCCACCGTTATAAAGGACTGCAAAGGTAGGTACTTCGTCAGCTAGCAAACCATCAAGAAGCTCTGTAGAGCTATCATCACCCCATAAACCCATAGCAATAAACCCAGTAGTTATAGATTCCAATCCTACACATATATCGCCCATAAAAGCGGCTATTTGTCCGCCTGCAAATTGGTCTAACAATCCTCCAGGCATAGGTAAGGTCATATTTGCTCCGGTGTTTATAGGATCGGTAAACATATCGGCTGTTAAGCCAGTACTTGTTATTGGGGTACTACAAATTTCTTCAGTATTTTCGTTTTCGAAATCTATTTCTGTAGGGTTAAAATAGTATTCTAAATAGTTTGGGTCTGAACAGATGTTATATATGCAAGAAATGGGCGCTTCTGTTGCATCTAAGCTATAATTTATTGCAATAGGATCAAGGCAGCCTTCAAAACAAAGAGGAATCATGGAAGCACAATGCTCTTCACAATAAGGGTTGGGGTTGGGATCAAAATAAAAGCCACCACCACAACAATCGCAATCGGACAAATATATACAAGAGAGATCATTTTCTGTTGCAACAGGATTATAATTGAGAGCAGTAAGGTCTGTACAACCAGTTATCTCAAATTGATCGCATACTCCATCTCCGTCAGTATCATCTAAACATATACCATCACAGTCAAAATAAGTTACTGCGAAGTCACAAGTCCCCGGTTCAATAGCAAGCTCGTCATAATTACAAGCCATTGCATCTTGACATCCCACAATTTGTATACAATCACAAATCCCATCCATATCCCAATATAGACATATGTTTAATGGATCTGGCCCGCCACATTCACACAAACAACTACTCCAACACTCACCTGGGTCTGTTGCTGAAGCATCATAATTTTCATAGGCGTCATTTTGACAACCAGCTATCTCTAATTGATCGCATACTCCATCTCCGTCAGTATCATCTAAACATAAACCATCACAGTTTAAATAAGGTTCTGCAGCATAAGCACATAAAAAATTATCCGTATCTGTAGCTAGAGCATTATAATTACATGCTTCTAAATCTGTACAACCTACAATTTCATCTTCATCACAAACACCATCACCATCAGTATCTGTTAAACATAGACCTTCGCAGTCTACATTAACTGCAGCTGGATATGTACACAAATCATTATTAATATCTGTAGTAACATCTAATTCTAAATAATCACAAGCTTCTGAATCCCCACATTCAGCATTAATTTCATCTTCAGCACATACACCATCCCCATCAGCATCATTTAAACATACTCCATCACAGTCTAAATTCTCTGCAGCATATGTACAGGAAGCATCATCGGCATTAACCGAGCTATCATAATTACATGCAGAAATTTCAGTACAACCGTAACTAAATTCTTCGCAAGAACCATCCTCAACATTTGCATCTGGATTGTAACCAAAATATCCCGGTGAAGTACATCCATAAACAACAAACGTATCACAAGTACCATTATCGGTATTTGCAGTACTGTCATAATTAGTAAATAGAATGTCGATACAGCCAAATATTTTGGCAATACAAGAACCCTCAGATCCTTCAATAGCATCAGATGTATTTACATCAATATTTACATCACCTGTTGAAGCAACAAAGTTATAGGCACCAACATCCATACAACCATAAATAATTGGATAACAAGAACCATCATCAACAATTGCAGTACTATCATAATTAAATGCATTTTCTTGTGTACAACCTTCCAGAACAGAATTAAAAGAATTCTCTTCAAAAAACACTGCTGAGCTATTATTAGAATCTCCAACATCTACTAATACAATTTTCATATGATAAGTAGTACTAGAAACGATGAAGGCTGAAGCTTTTAAAGGAACTGTAAAGCCAGGATAGTTAACCGTCTCCATGTTTTCATTAGTTACATAAAAAATAGAATTATCAGACCAGTTTAACATCATATTATCGCAATAGGTAGCAGAACCAACATTTTCGACACCAGAGTTAATAGAATTTATTGAAACCGAAGTATTAGTAAATGTAGAAGGGTTTGATACATTGGGTACTAAAGCAATATTCATAGCACTAGAACTATATGGTCCCGAAATTCCAGGGCCAGAAAGTAAAAAACCAAATACATCTACATCATCACCACATGTATTTATAGGGAATTCATTAGAGGCAAAAACATAATCAAATTCAAAATCAGTCGTAGCAGCTTCAAAATCGAACTCTAATACAATTAAATTACTCAAAAAACTACTTGAGCTATTCATCTCAGAAAGTAAAATTTGAACATCAGGATCGGTATCAAAAAAAGAACTTACAGCTGAGTTATTACCTGGCTCAGCTGAAGGAGTAGTACCAGTAGCAAGTAAAATACCAGAATCAAATCCGATATTTGAAATCCCATCAAAATAGGCGCCAGAACAACTAAAACTAGTTAAGGATGCTGAAGAATATGAAATACCACTCCCTATCATTACATCTAACAACTGATTCGCGGTACTATAAGAAGACCCGCAATTAGTAGTTATTTGTGCTGTAACAGACAAAATTGGAAATAAAGTATAAAACAGGATACAAAGTATCTTTTTCATAATCGTTGTGTTATTTATTAAATCACTACACATTAAGCCAACTTAAAGCTTAGATATTAAGTGATTGTGTAAATATAGTTTATTAAAAATGAGATGATACAATCTATGATAATAGGGATAAATACTTTTTTATATTATTCTACAACAGTTAGTTGTTTTGTAAATGTCTTGGTAGGGGTTTGTAAGCTGTAATAGTACATTCCACTTGCAAGGTTTACTCTTTGTAGGTTTACTTTATGCAAGCCTTTTTCGTAGTCTTTATTGCTTAGGGTAAATACTTCTTGTCCGAGGGCATTTGTTAGGCTTAGTTTTGCTTTTGTTGCCTCTGGTAGATAAAAACTAATTTCAGTATTTGTACTTACTGGATTAGGTACGTTTTGGAATAACTCTAGTTCTTGGGCTATTTGTTCTTGCTGTTGGATTCCTGATATTACACTCATTCCATCTTTGGCAAATACATTGTTGCCTCGCTCCCATTCGCTAACTTTTAGTTCGCTTAGTTTATCGCTTGCTTGCTTGTACAAAACAAGGGTGAATACTTCTCCATGAGCTAAGCCTTCTTTTTCCTGAGTATACTCATCATCTCCCCAGATAGCTATGGCATTGTGTCCTTCTTGCAAAGCTACACTACCTACCATGTTTCCTTTGCTGTCGTAGGTAGCTATTTCATCACCTTGTTCTGGTACTAATTATTAAAAGAGAATATATAAAAGGTATAGCTGAGAAGATTACACCATCTACCCTATTTACAACATAGATCAATATATGACAAGCCTGTGTAACAAGCCCAAACCACGCAAGTTATATTGAATTTATATCAACACCTTTCTCTCCAAGCCATTCATGATTAAAAGGTCTCTTTAATAAACTACTTATTGGACCATCCGGAATGGTTTCACTATGGTAAGGTTCATTTTGCCACACCCAATGTCTAGCAATATCTGCAACCCTAACCTTCCCTGGCTCAAATTGTTCTTTTAAATCAGGAAACGATCTTCTAACACCATTTCCAGAAGGTGTTATCAGGCTACCAAAAACAACATCATTAGGTCTACATTCATTAACACCATTTATTATTGAGTCCCAAATTTCTTCCAAAGCTCCATTAAAATTAGACGTAGCATAAACATTTTTTATGCTCTTGTGAACACAAATATATTTTACGATTGCTTCATTATTATTCGTAGCATTTCGTGCTGTAAGTGCAGCATTAATGCTAACATCAGAAAAATCTTCTAGAACTTCGTTAACACTTATTACCATATCAGCAAATGATAATTTAAAGTGTTTACAAAGTAAAAGGATATTATTAAAGCTAGGTTCTAGATTCTCCGGTGTTCTTTGAGCTCCTGGGAGGGAGGATTATCCAGTCCAGAATTCATAATTCTCGAAATTGCAGGCCAAAAATAACTTCTACCGTAAAAAAAAATCTGCATGATTTGGCTTTTTACATCCATCATCTTCTAGGTTAAATGAGCCAACAATCAAACCTCTGGCTGATAGGGTGTTGTGCTTAGGATAGCACTAGTGGTACTTAACTCATTTGAAAAAATATGCTCAATAAATCTGTGGTAATGTGTCATAATGGAGTAAATTTTGGTTGTAAAATAGGCGCTAAATTTAATATATATTTTGATTGAGTTCCAATTCTTTTACTTTTTGACCCCACTTAGTTTTACCTAACCAATTGCCCTTGACGTATCACCAATTACTAATGACTTTATGAATATTCTTTAACAATTTCATCTTCAATTTCATTTACTTCACCAACTAAACCAAACTCCGGAGGCATTCCAATCTCTTTAATTGCTGCATTAATTACATTAATTAGTGGATGCTTTTGACCATCATAAACCCATCCTTCTTCGTCTATTAATACATAAGCTACTTGTTCATCATGTCCGTCATAGAATCTATACGAAACGTTTTTACCTTCATACTCTACAACGCCTTCCCACAAATCAGTTGATTGTTGTGTTGCCTCTTCAATTACCTTAAATTTTGCCATTTTTGTTTTTATTTATTAATTATTTATGTTGGTAAAGGGTTTAACTACTGGTCTGTTAAATGTAGAATCAAATAATATGGTTCTGTCGCATTAATATATAATACAAAAGGCTAAGAATAATCTTCTAACCCAGCTAAATGTTTAGCTGCAGATTCAATAATTTCATCTGGTAAAGTATTTTCATTTAAATAAGTCGTAATAAAGTTTTAGGTTTAAGTATTCAAAAAAAATTGAACTAATTTAACTCAAATATAATATATATTGAGTAATCAAAAGCTATGAAATAGCATTTGATTGTTCATGGTTTTTATTTTTTAATGGTAGGTTAATTTCCACGACAGAACCTAACATTCTGATTTAAGTGAAATTACTATGTCATTTTCTCATTCCACCCTTCCAGAATCATCACCATAGCTAAAGTGTCAAGCTCGCAGTATCTAAATAAAGCATCTCTTAAATGCATTCTTTGCTCTTCACTAACATTTGAGTATTGCAAATAATTATAAGCAGTTAGGGCAGCACCTCCATTATTAACTTCTTGAAGACCTTCAATTGGGTCAATAGCATCAATAGACTCATTAGCATACTCCTCAAACACCCTTGGTAATGTTTTGTAGGGATTTAAAGTTTTCTCATTTGGAATCCAAACATGATTATCAAAATTCAAACTATGAATTTCAAGTTCTTTACCATAAACATTAAGCTTACCATATTTTTCTTTTAAAAATTTGCTTTCACTTATAATGGCAGGAAGAATGTCTTTTATAGAATTGGAACCTTTTGATAATGGGGAATAGTAATAATTAAGAACCAAATCGAACAAGTCAATCATATTTCGACTCCCTTCTCTTATTGTTTTTCTTGTTCTAGAATCTTTCTTCTGAGTGATTGAATGGATAAATTCAATGAGCTCAGCTTTATCAACTTCATTTGAAAGCAGCAATTGTTCTTTAATTTTATTTAAAACCGTATTTTCATGATTATGATACCTAAATATTGTGCCATCATCATTAGACAAAGATTCTTTTAGTTTTCTTAAAAATTCAAAGTTTGGAAACTCCCCACGTTCAAAAGAAATATATTGGTCAACATGCTTTACTTTCCAGTCTTTATCAACTGTATGATGCGAAAACTGGAATGCAATAGTTTCATAAGGCTTCATGCCCTCAAAAAATGGAATAGCTACAGCAGAGGTCTCAAAATCAATTAAATGCAGAGGGAAAGTCCACGTATCCATTTCTGCTTTAAAACCATCAGTATCAAAATAACTTTCTAAAGTATTTTTCTTTACTCTATCCACCTGCTCCATTCTACGCTCCAATGGAGATAAGCCTACATACAGCTTACTACTACCACTTTTAGGTGTAATATCAGATTCATCAACATTTTCAATAAAATAAACACCATTATTAATCAACTCACCTGAAGTACTTTTACTTCCTGCCTTACCTCCCCATAACTCGGTTACTAATGGTTTAGATAAGTCAGCTTGGGTACCTAATTGTAATTTCCAACATTCTTTAAACCCATCTTTTAAAGAATTATCATGGTTAGGATTTCGATATTGGCACTTTTTGCATTTACTTCCAAGAGGACTGTAAAGACGTGAGTCATTTTTATAGTTATCGGAACTCAATTTTATAAATTCTTCAAAACTTAAAGAATCTGAAATGTCAGTGGGTACTTTAAATTCATATTGAATTTTATCGCACAGCCTATCTACAGGAACATTTACTAATAACTTCTCACCTAAATCTTTTCTTTTTAGACCAGGTAAGATTTCAACTGATGTTCTATTTTTTATTTTATTAATTGTGAAGAATTGGTTAATACCACTAATACTAGACTTTTTTCTTTTATCGACTAAAGTCAAAAATGCCTTTATGGTATAAGTAGTATGAACTAATGCATTCAAAATCACATATTTTTGAAAAGCTATATCATATACATAAGGGATCCATTTTGTAGAAATTTTATCTCCTTTTTTGTTCATGAAATCTCCATCCGAATCGCTGTATGATTTTGCCTTCACCTCATAGATTGATATTGCATCTCCCTCTTTTACAAGAAGGTCAACTCTAACAAACAAGTTTTCATACAAAAAGGCAGCTTCTGCTATTACTACTCTTCCCTCTTTGGAGAGCATTTCTTGAGTTTGTAATAATGCTTCTTCTGAATTGAGTGTCGTAATTGTAATCTTCTCAGAAACTGGGTCATCACAAAAATAATACTTTGCCAATTCCCCTACCTGATATCCTCCTTCTGCTAGTGATTCTAAGAATGGGTCAGCTAAACTCTGATTTGCGTACTCATCTTTCTTTTTCGTGTAATACAATTTCGTTACACACTCTAAGCCTTCCTTAAATCTAGATTTGGTTAAACATCTATTCATTATGCTAAATTTAATATATATTTTGATTTAGTTCTTTTGCCTTTTTTCCAATATCCCACTTTTCAATATCATTCCATTTAGTTAATGTCCATTTACTGTTAATCATTGTGTCAACCAACATTTGACTCATCTCAGTCACATTTATCACTTTCCATTTTTCTAAGTTTTGATTAAATGAAATTGCACCTTTGAACATCCATGACATACCTGTCACACCTGAAACATCCCAGCCTGATAGATCACAATTAAAATTGATTGCTCCAGAAAACATACAATCCATATTATTAACACTAGATACATCCCAGCCTAATAGATCACCATTAAAATTGTTCGCTCCGCAAAACATAGAATTCATATGTGTAACTCTAGATACATTCCATAAAGAGATATCGCTATTGAAATCGGAAGCATTATTAAACAAAAAACACATGTCACTAACATTACTTACATTCCATGATCCTATATCTTGATTAAAGGATTTGGCATCACTAAACATCAAGGAAATATTAACTACATCTGTAACATCCCAATTACCAATATCCTGGTTAAAAGATTCTGCGTATGCAAACATACCTTCCATATTTCTAACATTACACACATCCCACTTACCAATATCTTGATTAAAGGATTTGGCTCCTTTAAACAGCCATTCCATTTCTAAAACATTACTGACATTCCAAGTTCCAATATCTTGATTAAATAACTTTGCGTATGCAAACATGTTACCCATATAAGTTACATTACTCACATTCCAAAAGCCTATCTCTTGATTAAAGGATATGGCTCCTCTAAACATACCTTCCATATTTGTAACATTACACACATCCCAACTACCAATATCCTGATTGAAAGATTCTGCTCCATAAAACATACATCCCATATTAAAAACTTTACTCACATTCCAGCTACCAATATCTTGATTGAAAGATGTTGCAGAATAAAACATACGAGCCATATCAGTTACATTACTTACGTCCCAATCTGAAATATGTCCGTATTTAGTTTGTGCGGAATCTGTGTTGTCAATCCACTCTTTTACAGCTTCTCTTAATGTTTCGTTGTTAAATATCTCCATAATTTTGGCTGTGTTATTAATACTTAAGTAAGGACGATAATTTACTAGATTATCTCTTCATAAATTAACTTACCCAATACTAATTGTGTAACCCTTGGCCAACCAAATGGAGGTAAAATTCCACTACCATCAATTTTAAATATAGTATTTGGGGAAGACTCTTTAATTTTTTGAATTTCTCTATAAACTTCTTTTCTTACTGATTCAGGATTCTGTATAGAGGATAACCTCCCCCAACTTGCAATAACTTTTTTAATTTTTTTATTTTTAATTATTGAAATAATATCTTCAGTATTATAAAGTCTTGATGTTTTTGCTGAAAATAAATGTTGGTCTTTGTAGCCATTCCCTCTAATATTCATTTCGTTTTCATCAGATATCACAACACTTTTAATTAGATCTAAACAACAAAAATTAAATTTACTCATTAAATTTAATTTTGAATTTAAATCACCAGGCAATAAAACAGCTTGAGAATTATCTATTGATTGTAAATATGTGCTTAATGATGGCCAAAACTGATTTGAAAAACTTTTACCATTTTCACTTTCTTTTACTCTTCCATAGTAGTAATCAGCAACCTCTTTTCCATGTGGATTAAAAGTCCCTAATATTAAGGTATTAACATCCCATTTTGGGTTATTAAAATCTTCATTTAAAAATCTGTGATCTACTTTCATAATATTTATTTAAAAATTATTAGTTGCGATATTTTAGTTTAACCAAAATCACCAGGTCTATAATACTTATGATAAACACCTGTCGCCTTATTCTGGATATCTTTTAAAACATTTTTTAGCTGATCTTCAACCTTATATCTTTCATCAGACACACTGAAAGAGGCTGTTAATTTGGTGCTTGGTGAAATTATACCATAAATATCTAAACATGGCAAACCATCATTATCGAGAGTTAAACGAAACTTGTCATTTTCACTCATCATAATCCCTGATATTCTAAATTCAACAGAATCATCTTCAAAATAAGAATCATTTTTCCATTCTATAGGATCAGTAATTATATTATCAGCAAGCGTTTTAAATTCATTAAATAAATCAGTAACTTCTTCTTCAGAATCAGGGGTTGATCCAGTTAAAAAAGAAATTAAATTCTGTGTATTTGATTTTTTTTGAGAAAACTCAAGGACTATTGAATTATAGATGTCGTTATTTACTAAAGCCATGTGATTTTGAACCTTAATATTTTTGGATTCTAAAAATTCAAGTATTTCAGGATTTGAAATATTCAATTCTCTAGCTATTTCATATATTTTTTTTTCCATAATAAGCTGTATTTTTTTTTATTGATTGTTAATCGTTTATTATAAGTAATAATAGTCATTATTTAAGGTTCTGCCTAATTATCAGGTTCTGTCGCATTAATATACAAAATATTGATTATAAGTACGCTCCCATGATTGAGGCATCTATGCACAAAAGAAAAAATAGAGTTTGTACTAGTTGGAGGATGGATGAAACCTATATTAAGGTGGCTGGTAAAGACAGGTATCTTTAT
>Ga0308004_10001003_pt1 | contig 12552 bp, 8 predicted proteins | sample Neamet38_FD_203156 | JGI IMG/M metagenome (GOLD analysis project Ga0308004, IMG submission 203156) | Marine microbial communities from water near the shore, Antarctic Ocean - #38 | ecosystem: Environmental > Aquatic > Marine > Unclassified | place: Southern Ocean | collected 2014-06-06 | reverse complement strand
CCAAAGGCAGACATGCCTTATTTTAACAAATAATTAACTTTTATGACTATAAAAAAGCCGGTTTTTGCTTGAGTTTTAGACAAATTTCCGTCAAAACATGCCATATAAAAATATTCAAATGAATACAAGGAGTTTACTAGTGGCAACTGTAGGTCAAGATACCCTTAATACGCGCCGCACGCTTAACGTGGGCGAAAAAGAATATGATTATTATTCTTTATCCGAGGTAGAAAAAAAACTAGGCGATATATCTCGTCTTCCATACTCGATGAAAGTATTACTTGAAAACCTTCTACGCTATGAAGATGGGGTTACTGTTTCAACTGATGATATTAAGGCCATCATTGACTGGCAAAAAGAAAAGCGTATGAATCGGGAAATTCAGTACCGCCCAGCGCGCGTTCTAATGCAAGACTTCACCGGCGTTCCAGCCGTAGTTGACCTTGCCGCCATGCGAAACGCAGTTCAAGAACTTGGTGGAAACCCCGATCAAATAAATCCACTTAGCCCCGTTGATCTTGTAATCGACCACAGTGTAATGGTTGATAATTTTGGTGATAACAAAGCGTTTCAAAAAAATGTAGATCTCGAAATGTCTCGCAACAACGAACGTTATCAATTCCTGCGTTGGGGCCAGAATAGCTTTGATAATTTCAGTGCTGTACCGCCTGGCACTGGTATCTGTCATCAGGTAAACCTAGAATATCTTGCAAAAACCGTTTGGACAGCAAACGTTGACGGTAAAACGGTTGCCTTTCCTGATACTTGTGTTGGTACTGACAGTCACACAACGATGGTTAATGGGCTTGCAGTTCTTGGTTGGGGTGTTGGTGGTATAGAGGCGGAGGCTGCAATGCTTGGTCAGCCAGTATCAATGCTGATCCCAGAAGTTGTTGGCTTCAAGCTGCTTGGTAAAACTCAAGAGGGAATAACTGCTACCGACATCGTTCTTACCGTTGTTGAAATGCTTCGTAAACACGGCGTAGTTGGTAAGTTTGTGGAGTTTTATGGGAATGGTCTTGATGAAATGACCCTTGCCGACCAGGCAACAATCGCAAATATGGCCCCTGAATACGGGGCAACATGTGGCTTCTTTCCTGTTTCAGCTGCAACACTTGAATACCTTGAATTTACCGGCCGTGATGACGACAGCCTTGCTCTTGTTGAAGCCTATGCAAAAGAACAGGGTATGTGGCGTGATGCATCAACGCCTGACCCTGAATACACTTCCAGTCTTGAGTTGGACCTTTCAACTGTAGAACCTAGTCTTGCTGGTCCAAGCCGACCGCAAGACCGTGTATCATTAGGTAATGCAACTAATGCCTTTAATGAAGTTCTTGAAGTGCGTGGAAAAAGTGCAGAAAAAGAGAAAGCCTACACTGTCAAAGGTAAAGAATTTAAAATTCATCACGGTGACGTTCTAATTGCTGCGATTACATCATGTACCAACACATCAAACCCAAGCGTTCTTATGGCTGCTGGTTTAGTAGCAAAGAAAGCAAATGAACTTGGTCTTAAGTCAAAGCCTTGGGTTAAAACTTCTCTTGCTCCAGGGTCACAAGTTGTAACAGACTATCTTGATAAAGCGGGTCTTACCCCACACCTTGATGCCCTTGGGTTCGACCTTGTCGGTTACGGATGTACAACATGCATTGGTAACTCCGGTCCCCTTGCGGATGAACTACGTAACACAATTAATGATAATGAAATGATTTGTGCGTCGGTTCTTTCAGGCAACCGTAACTTTGAAGGTCGCGTAAGCCAGGATCTTAAGACATCTTACCTTGCGTCGCCTCCACTAGTTGTTGCTTATGCTATTGCTGGCTCTCTACAGGTTGACATCACCAAAGATCCTCTTGGTCAAGATCAAAATGGGAATGATGTTTATCTAAAAGACCTATGGCCGAGTAACGCAGAAATCGAAGAAACAATCCGTGCATCGCTGACCCGTGAAATGTTTGTAGAACGTTACAAAGACGTTTTTTCTGGTACAGAACAATGGCAAGCTATCAAATTTCCCGAGGGAGAGACCTATGCCTGGGACAATAGCAGCACATATATTCAGCATCCTCCCTATTTTCAGGGCATGACTATGGAAACCATAAATATATCGGATATTAAGGGCGCTAACCTCCTGGCCCTTTTAGGCGACAGTATAACAACCGATCATATTTCACCAGCAGGTGCTATTAAAGCTGATAGCCCCGCTGGCAAGTATCTTTCTGAAAATGGAGTGGAACGCATCGACTTTAATTCATATGGCTCCCGGCGTGGCAACCACCAGGTGATGATGCGTGGTACATTTGCCAATGTTAGACTACGTAACCTTATGGCTCCCGGCACCGAAGGCGGTATAACAACGTATATCCCAACAGGCGAGCAGATGAGCATATATGATGCCTCTATGAAATATCAGGACGCTGGTACGGCCTTAGTCGTAGTTGGCGGTAAGGAATACGGAACTGGATCATCACGTGACTGGGCTGCTAAAGGGACGAACCTTCTTGGTGTTAAAGCAGTAATCGTCGAAAGCTTTGAACGTATTCACCGCTCAAACCTCGTAGGAATGGGTGTCCTTCCTCTCCAGTTTAAAGGTAGTGATAGCCGGGAAAGCCTCGGGCTTTTAGGTACTGAAACGTTTGATATTGTAGGTATTGCGGATGGCATCATTCCACAGCAAGATATAAATGTTTCTATTACTTATGCGGATGGTTCAATCAAAAAAATCACGGTTCTCAGTAGGATCGATACCGCAAATGAAGTAGAATACTATAAAAGCGGTGGTATTCTTCATTACGTACTACGCAACCTTGCCTCACAATAAGCTCATTAATTATTCTAACCAAAACTAAAAAAGACGGATTGTAATTTACGACAATCCGTCTTTTAATTTATTATCTCTATTATTTAACTAAAACTGTTAGTCATCATTAATGAGAGCCGTGATGCGAAAGCAACAGGATCATCGGGAAGATCTCCTTCCATGATACGCGCCTGATCTAGTAGAATTTGTGATGCATCCTTGAGGGCTGCTACTGAGTTTTTCTTGGTTGCCGCAGCTGCCAAAGTTTTTATTAATGAGTTTTCTGCATTAATTTCCATCACCCGCGTACTTGCCCCCCCGTCAAGCTTGTTATGCATTTTAAGTATACGTTCCATATGCATGTCCATGTCGTTATCATCCGCAACCAGACAGACCGCACTGTCCGTTAAGCGATTTGATATACGAACATCTTTAACTGCCTCGCCAAGGTTTGTTTTAATGACAGCAATTAGTGCATCCATTTCAGGTGTATTTTCTTTCTTCTCATCATCCTTCTTATCATCAAGGTCAGCAGCCCCGCGAGTTACTGAACCAAACTTTTTACCATCAAACTCCGGTACCATTTGCATCCAAAACTCATCAACAGGATCCGTGAGATAAAGAACTTCAATATTTTTTGCTTTAAAGCCTTCTAATTGAGGAGAACGCTTAGCCGCCACAAGACTGTCACCAGTAATATAATAAATAGTATCCTGGCCTTCTCCCATACGAGAAACATAACCTTCGAGGCTTGTCAGCTCTTCATCTGCAGTTGTGTAAAACCGTGAGATTTTTAGAATCTGATCTCTTCGGGCAAAATCCTCGTAAATACCTTCCTTGAGAACAGCACCAAAGTTATTCCAAAAATCATTATAACCCTTCACATCTTTTTTTGCTTTTTTCTCAAGGTCAGAAAGTATCCGTTTGGTTACTGCCCCTGATATGCTCGTCATAACAGGATTATTTTGCAGCATTTCGCGGCTGATATTAAGGGGTAGGTCTTCGCTATCAATCACACCCCTCATAAACCTAAGGTAACCCGGCAGTAGATCTTCGCAATCTTCGGTTATAAAGACACGTTTAACATATAATTTCACTTTCGGCTTGCGCGATGGCTCAAATAAATCCGCAGGTTGCTGGCTCGGAATAAATAGGAGCACTGTATACTCAATTTTACCCTCCGCACGGTAATGAATCGTTGTTGCAGGTTCATCAAAAGAATGGGCCACATGGTGGTAAAATTCTTTATACTGATCATCCGTAATATCAGACTTTGGCCTAGCCCAAAGAGCTGTTCCGTCATTAACCTTTTCTGATACTTCTTTTTCTTCAGCCTTTTCATCCTCATTTTTACTTATCAATGTAATGGGTAAAGTAATGTGGTCACTGTAAGTTTTTATGATATTTTTAAGCCTCATAACTTCGAGAAACTCTGTCGCATCATCTTTGATGTGCAGAGTGACCTGAGTTCCTGAACAATCTTTTTTAGCATCGGAAACTGTATACTCACCAATACCATCGGAAATCCACGCCCAGGCTTTTTTATTACCCGCTTTACGGCTAATAACCTCAACCTTATCAGCAACCATAAAGACAGAATAAAAACCAACACCAAACTGACCAATTAGATTAGTATCCGATTTTTCATCTCCAGACATATTGTCAACAAACGCTGATGTACCGCTTCTAGCAATCGTTCCTAAATGAGAAATAAGGTCTTCCTTATTCATCCCAATACCGTTATCTGAAATAGTCAGAGTTTTAGTTTCTTTATCAAGCTGAATATCGATAGCAAAGTCGCTGGTACCCTCTAAAAGTTTTTCATTGGTCAAACCTTCATAGCGCAGCTTATCGCATGCATCAGATGCATTTGAAATTAGTTCTCTAAGAAAAATTTCGCGTTCACTATAAACAGAGTGGACCATCATATGTAATAGGCGCGAAACCTCCGCCTCAAATCCGTGTTTTTCACTTTTCATTCTAAGGTTATCCTGAAATTGTTATCATATAGTTTGGAATATGGCGCGTTTGTTCATTATTTCAAGGGTTTGAGCCTGAATAAAACAATTTTAATCAATCTTTTTAACCTATTTACACAATCTGTTAGAAAGTTAGTACACACAAATAAGCCAGTATGCACCGAGGTCCCCTAACTCCAACCGTATTTTTGGACTTGGTTCACGGGCCTATAAAAAAGTGCTGTATAGAGGATAGTGCTCGTATGTGAGCGCACAGCCGCCTATAAAAAATGGTCTTAAGAAATTGTTGATAAGAAAAAAGGGTTCATGAAATATTAAAATTAAGGTTTCAAAATTCTAAAATTCTTCCCCTTATAGTGCAGCCTATAAGAGATTCACGAAGGGTCCAAATAAAGTTGCAGCCAGTAGATAAAATATTGCTGGGTGAAGGAGAGGGAAAATGGTCCACAATATCTAAACACTGGCTGCTAGGGAATAACATCATTTAACATAGTTATCAATTAAGGCAGAGTTGTGGATGAAATAAGGTCATTTTATGGCAATTTTAGTTGCAATCACTTTCTCCCCACCGCAATATAAAAATAATGACGGATCAATCAACTATAATTCCATTTCATGTAGCTCATAAAAATAGCGCTACCTCCCCATATATATTTTTTGAACGGACAGAGTTTGAAGATATCTTATACGTCTACGGTAAAATGGTTGCTTCAGGGTACTGGAAAGATTATGCCATTTCGGCCAGTAAGGGCGTTGCAACATTTGCGGCATTTCAAAGGGCAAGTGAGCGTCCTGTTTTTCGCATTACAAAAACTCCTGCCCTTAAGCACAAACAAGGGTCTTTTTCCATCCTCTCAAGCCAAGGTCAAATTCTTAAGCGCGGGCAGGACCTCCGCCAAACCCTTAGGTATTTCGATAAAAAATTGATAAAAATTGTGAGATAATTAGCGATCCTTAAGTCGCCTCGGTGGCTTAATAACTGTGGCACGGCCATCCATATCAGGGTCAGTCTCTGGAAAATCAAGTGTCTGATGCAGCCCGCGACTTTCAGTACGACTTAGAGCTGAACGTACTATTAAATCCGAAACCGTTACCAGGTTACGAAGTTCGAGAAGGTTCGGACTTATGCGAAAATAACTATAATATTCACGGATTTCACCCGCCAACATATCGATGCGTCTAGCTGCACGTTGGAGGCGACGCGTTGAGCGAACAATTCCCACATAATCCCACATAAAGTGACGCAATTCATTCCAGTTATGAGACACTACTACCTCCTCATCCGAATCAGTAATCCGGCTCTCGTCCCAAGGTTTAATATCGGTATCAAACTTTTCCTTTTTTAAAACCTCCGAAATATCCTTAGCGGCAGAATTAGCAAAAACAATACATTCCAGCAAAGAATTACTTGCCATTCGGTTAGCTCCATGCAAACCGGTATGCGCAACTTCACCTATAGCATATAAATTAGGGATATCAGTTCTAGCATTAAGATCCGTCATCACTCCACCACATGTGTAATGAGCCGCAGGTACAATTGGAACTGGGCCTTTGATAAGATCATAACCTAGCTCTAAACAACGTTTGTAAATAGTCGGAAAATGCCCCTTAATAAAATCGGAACTCTTGTGAGAAATATCTAAATAAAGGCAATCAACACCAAGTCGCTTCATCTCATGGTCAATAGCATAAGCGACTATATCTCTTGGGGCTAGCTCTGCTCGTTTATCAAACCTATCCATGAAGCGCTTGCCATCAGGTAAAAGCAAATAAGCGCCCTCACCACGCAAGGCTTCAGAAAGAAGAAATGTTCTTGCTTCAGGATGGTAAAGACACGTTGGATGAAATTGATTAAATTCCATATTAGCAACACGACATCCGGTTCGCCAGGCCATTGCAATTCCATCTCCCGTGGAGCCATCAGGATTAGAAGTATAAAGATAGGCCCGGCTCGCACCTCCAGTAGCAAGTACCGTTGCCCTAGCACGAAATACATCAATTTTACCACGCTTGGTATCCAGCACATAAGCCCCAACACATTTTGAACGACTTTTATTATTCAATAAATCTACTGCCATATGATTTTCAAACAAGAAGATGTTACTGTGCAGTTTTACTTGATTTTCAAGAGATTTTTGAACTTCCTTACCAGTGGAATCAGCGCTGTGGATGATACGGCGAAATGAATGCCCTCCCTCCTTAGTCAGGTGATAACCTCCCTCGACTAAATCGTCTGTGCCGGGCTGACTATCTCTGGTGAAATCAACACCATTTTCAATTAACCAATTTATGGTTCTTTTGCCCTGATCAATAACGAATTTAACCACATCATAATCACATAAGCCTGCACCGGCATCCAAAGTATCTTCAATGTGATCATCTGTACTGTCTCTGTCATCCAGAACGGCTGCGATACCTCCTTGAGCCCAAGATGTACTGCCACTTGAAATTTTTCTTTTTGAAATCACCGCTACCTTTGCATGCTGCGCCATTTGAAGGGCCAAGGTGAGCCCCGCAGCCCCGCTACCAATCACCAACACATCAAAATCATGGTTTAACGACACAGATTATTTCTTTCTGCTTTTTGTCAGCTGAAGAAAAATATCCTCTAGATCACTTTCTTCTGTTCTTAGGTCTGCAATTTTTATTTCTGTGGTAGCAATCTTTTCCAATATCTCACCAACTGTAATGGTACTCGGGCTAAAATGAATAACAATTTCACCATCCTCATTGAGCTTTCCTCCAATTTCAGAAATTGATTGTGGTAGGATCTCAACAGAAGATGTTGGATGAATGACAACCATTTTTTCATCGAGCCGCTTGAGAAGTGTTGACGTTTTTTCACAAATTACTAATTCACCATTATTGATAATTGCAATTTCATCACAGAGCTCTTCTGCTTCTTCAAGATAATGAGTGGTTAAAACAATAGTTACACCCTTTTTATTGAGCTCTCTAACATATTGCCATATATGTTGCCTTAGTTCGACATCAACACCCGCAGTTGGCTCGTCAAGAACCAAAATAGGTGGATTATGAACCATCGCTTTTCCAAGAAGTAATCGCCTTTTCATCCCTCCAGAGAGAAGTCGAGTGTAGGCATCGCGCTGATCTTCCAAACGCATGGCTTTAAGAATTTCATCGGAACGGCGCTCCGCCTTTGGAATGCCGTAATATCCAGCATAAAGCTCCAATATTTCAAAAGGTGTAAAGTAAGCATCAATATGCACTTCCTGTGGCACAATACCGATATTAGCCTTAGCATTCCTCGTATCTTTTATGGTATCAAATCCCCATACTTCAACTGAGCCTTCTGTTTTATCTACCACGCCCGCAATGATATTTATAGTGGTAGACTTTCCCGCGCCATTAGGGCCAAGAAGGCCAAATATAGAACCCTTTGGAATAGAAAGGTCAACACCCTTAAGGGCAACCTTTGGCTCAGATGCACCCTCACCTTCGTAGGTTTTTTTTAGGCCGCGAATTTTTATTGCCAGTTCTTGATCTGTCATTTTTAATGATCCAATATAAGCTTGTTTATTCGGTATCATTCGCTAGTCTATGGGTCAATGACTATTCGGGTTATTATAAAAAATAATGGAATGCTAAAAAGTATGTCTAACAAAAAACACCTCTATCTCATCGACGGGTCAGGCTTTATTTTCAGGGCGTACCATGCCATACGGCCGCTGAACCGACCGGACGGCACGCCGGTGAACGCAGTCTCAGGGTTTTGTAATATGCTTTTTAAGTTACTGCGTGATTTAGATGATAGTGAACGCCCCAGTCATTTAGCAGTAATTTTTGATGCTGGCCGTAAAACCTTCCGAAATGATATTTATCCAGATTATAAAGCACACAGACCACCGGCACCTGATGATCTGGTTCCACAATTTAAAATTATTCACGAGGCGGTTGAGGCCTTTAACCTCCCGTCAATTAAACTTGAGGGCTACGAAGCCGACGATATCATCGCCACCTATGCCAAGCAGGCCGAAAAAAAGGACTTTAAGGTAACAATTGTCTCTTCTGATAAGGACTTGATGCAGCTAGTCTCCGACAATATCAGTATGTTTGATAGTATGAAAAATCGTATCATCAGAGCAGATGAGGTAGTTGAAAAATTTGGTCTTGGGCCAGAAAAAGTTATAGAAATTCAAGCTCTTGCTGGGGACAGTTCCGATAATGTTCCGGGTGTTCCCGGTATTGGGGTAAAAACTGCGGCACTTCTGCTCAAGGAGTTTGGCGACCTAGACACACTCCTTGAAAGGGCGTCCGAGATCAAGCAAAATAAACGTCGGGAAAACTTAATTGAATTCGCGGATTTGGCGCGTCTCAGTCGCGAACTTGTCACCCTATCACAGGAGGTTCCTGACCTTCCAGATCTTGGGGGTTTTGAACTTGGTGATATCGACCCGGAGAAAGTCCTGCCATTTTTAGAAGAGCAAAACTTTAGAAGTCTACAAACTAGGATCCTCAATCACCTGGGCCCTGATGTATCAGCAGAATTTGCTCCGGCTGAAAACGTAGCACCGAAAGAAGTGACATACGAAACGGTGAATACAGTCGACGCACTTAAAAGATGGATTAATCTAGCTGAGAAATCGCGCCAAGTGACCATAGATACGGAAACTACATCTCTAAACGCTATGGCAGCAAATCTTGTTGGAGTCTCATTATCAGTAACGAGTGGTGCAGCTTGCTATATCCCACTGCAACATGTCAGGGTCTCTGAAGAACAGGTTGACCTCTTATCAGAACCAAACGAAACCCCAATGCCAGATCAAATCCCTTTAGATCAAGCTCTGGAACTTCTTCGTCCTCTACTATCTAACCCTGCAGTTCTAAAAATTGGTCAAAATATAAAATATGATGCATTAGTTTTAAAAAAATATGATGTTAATATCAAACCATTTGATGACACAATGCTATTATCATACGTGCTTGACGCAGGAGTTAACAAACACGGAATGGATGAACTTTCACGAGTGCATCTGGGTATAACACCTATCCCATTTAAAGAAATTGCTGGTAAGGGTAAAAGCCAAATAACCTTTGATAAAGTGCAAATCGATAGAGCCACAGAATATGCAGCAGAAGACGCAGATATTACCGGTAGACTACATCGTATCCTGAAATTAAGACTTGCGCAGGAAAAGATGGTCACCGTTTATGAAACCTTAGAACGTCCATTAGTTAACGTACTTGTCGAAATGGAGCATAACGGCATCAAAGTCGATCGTGATATGCTTGCGAGCCTTTCTAATGAATTTGCCCTACGTTTAGCTGAACTGGAGGGAGAAATTCATAAGCTTGCTGGTCATCAATTTAATATAGCGTCGCCCAAGCAACTAGGCGAGGTCCTTTTCGATGAAATGGAAATTCCTGGCGGTAAAAAAAGTAAAACCGGTGCATATACAACTGGCGCCGATATTCTTGAAGGGCTTGCAGCAGACGGTCACTTGCTTCCAGAAAAAGTTCTCAAATGGAGGGGTTTGGCCAAACTTAAGAGTACCTATACCGATGCGCTCCAGAATGAAATTAATACAGACACTGGGCGCATACATACTTCCTACTCAATGGCATCGACCACAACAGGCCGACTTTCATCAAACGATCCAAATTTACAAAATATACCCATTCGCAGCGACGAAGGTCGAAAGATACGAAATGCTTTTATTCCACAAGAGGGTTTTAAACTTGTCGCTGCTGACTATAGTCAAATTGAACTTCGTCTCCTTGCCCACATAGCAGACCTTGATAGCCTTAAACAGGCCTTTAATGATGGTATCGATATTCATGCTATGACAGCATCTGAAGTTTTTGGTGTTCCAATAGAAGGTATGGATCCTTCTATTAGACGGCAAGCAAAAGCAATCAATTTTGGTATTATATATGGTATCAGCTCATTCGGGTTAGCTCGCCAGCTGGGCATGAGCCGTACTGACGCTAAAATGTTTATAGACCGATATTTTGAACGCTTCCCCGGCATTCGAAATTATATGGAAGACACAATGGAATATTGCCGCAACAAGGGATACGTGGAAACTATTTTTGGTAGAAAAATTCATATCGGTAGCATTAATGACACAAATGGTATGAAACGTTCATTCGGTGAACGAGCGGCCATTAATGCTCCCATTCAGGGGTCCGCAGCTGACATCATTCGCCGCGCCATGATTAAGATGCCAGACACAATAAAAAATGCGGGTCTAGGCGCCAAAATGCTTCTTCAAGTCCATGATGAACTAGTATTTGAAGTTCCCGAACAGGAAGTAGAAAAAACAATCCCCTTGATCTGTAAAACTATGGAAAATGCGGCTTTGCCATCACTTGAAATATCAATCCCTCTAACCGTTGATTGCGGTGTTGGTGATAATTGGAACGAAGCCCACTAATATAACCTTTTGAAATAGCTATATTAGTGACATACACAATGAGACAAAAAAATACTCATTTTTTAAAAAGTAACTATTGAAAGATTATACTCTTGCATCTACATCTACTAAAGTAACAAAATATAGAAAATTAAAAATGGATTTAAAAGATGGGTAATTTTGCTTATTTATTAGTAGACTTGATCATGGGCTTATCAAGTATTATTTCAATGCTGCTTTTTATCTACATTGTTATCAGCATGCTTGTTTCTTTCAATGTGATAAATACCTACAATAAATTTGTTAGCCTCATCTACGGTGCGCTTTATAAATTATTTGAGCCCATACTAAGGCCAATCAGAAATACTCTACCTAATCTTGGTGGCATTGACCTGTCGCCAATCATCGTTTTTTTTGCTCTAAAATACATCACCCCATTCATTGCTGAGGTTATTATAAGGCTCGCTTAATATATTACACCCTAAGGATTTAATTTTATGACCGCCTCTATCATCGATGGCAAAATGTTTGCCGCAAATCTGAAAGAAGAGATTGCTCGCAAGGTCAAAACTCTAAAGATTAATCATAACCTTACACCTGGACTTGCCGTTGTATTAGTTGGTAAAGATCCGGCCAGCCAAGTATATGTAAGAAACAAGAATAAATCGACTAAAGCGGCCGGCATGAATAGTTTTGAATATCTAATGGATGATAATGTCAACGAAGAAGATCTAATTGCCAAGGTTAAAGAACTTAATAAAGACCCCATTGTTCACGGCATTCTCGTACAGCTTCCCCTCCCCAAACATATCAACGAAGCCGCTGTTATTGAAACCATCACTCCAGAAAAAGATGTGGACGGGTTTCATGTTATTAATTCTGGTCTCCTCGCGACGGGTGGCAAGGGCATGGTGCCCTGTACCCCACAGGGATGCATAATGATGCTAAAAAACCACATTGGTAGTCTAAGTGGTCTTGATGCGGTTGTTGTTGGAAGGTCCAATATCGTTGGTAAACCGATGGCACAGTTACTCCTGAACGAAAGCTGCACCGTGACCATCGCCCATAGCCGAACCAAAAACCTTGCGGAAGTTGTCGGGCGTTCTGATATTGTTGTTGCAGCAGTAGGCGTTCCTGAATTAGTAAAAGGTAACTGGATCAAAAAAGGTGCAACTGTCATTGACGTAGGGATCAACCGTATAGAAATGGAAGATGGTAAAACAAGACTTGTCGGAGATGTAGAATTTAAGGTTGCCGTTCAGCGTGCGGGTGCAATTACACCCGTACCAGGTGGTGTCGGCCCCATGACTATTGCTGTCTTGTTACAAAATACTGTAACTGCCGCTTGCCGCCTATTTGGTGTTAATGAGCCTGAATAAAGGCAATTATTAAA
>Ga0308004_10001002_pt1 | contig 12558 bp, 10 predicted proteins | sample Neamet38_FD_203156 | JGI IMG/M metagenome (GOLD analysis project Ga0308004, IMG submission 203156) | Marine microbial communities from water near the shore, Antarctic Ocean - #38 | ecosystem: Environmental > Aquatic > Marine > Unclassified | place: Southern Ocean | collected 2014-06-06 | reverse complement strand
TTGCATGTGTTAGGCGTGCCGCCAGCGTACGTTCTGAGCCATGATCAAACTCTCAAGTTTAATAACGGCGCACACTAGCTTTAAAAAACTTTAGTGTGAACTAAAGTTAGTTTCGTTAAAGTGTGTGCGACAATTTCTTAATTAACCTAGCCGTCCACACTTCTCTTCTTAAAAATTTACAATTTAAAAAAGCTAAGATTTTTACTAAAAAATCTAAAACACACCTATAGCAACAGATAATTTACATTAAATATTACTCGAAAATGTGAAACGCGGTTATATTACAAAAAAAAGATAAATCAAGGTGTATATTTGCTAAAAAAAGCAGCAAAATCAAAGCTTATTGTCTACTTTGCATTGAAATGACTTGCTTATTTTTATATACGAAAGCCCTACAATGTATGCTGCTAAAATAATTAGTTTTTTGAAACAAAAAAATTATCTATTATATTTTTTTATTTTAGCTATTTTTTTTATATTCTACTCATTGACTGTTAACCAAATAAAATCTTACAACGATTTAACAAAAGAAAGAATTAATTCTTTTGTAAATTCAAATAAATTTGATGATGTAAAAAAATTTATTTTTGACAACTTAAACTCTCCTTATAGAGAGTTCAATTATACAGTCAAAAGTAACGATACAATTGAAAAAATTCTAAAAAAATACAATGTTGCTGATGAGGATGTTAATAATATAGCATCAGAAGTCGTTAAAAAAAAATTATCAAATATATTTTCAGAAACATTAGTGAAAATTGTAACCAAGGAAGAATTTGGACTCAATAAAGTTATTAGCTTATCTTACCCTATAGATGAAGTCACAACTGTTGAGATAAGAAAAAATAAAAATAGTTTTATTGTAACTGAGAATATTTTAAAACTTAATAAAACAGAAGTAGTGTTATCAAATACCATAACTAATAATCTATATAGCTCAGCTATTGATGCTGGGATCGAACCAAATATTATAGTTGAGTTTGCGAATATATTTGGTTTTGAAGTAGACTTTCAAAGAGACATTAGAATTGGGGATAAATTTGAGGTTTACTACGAGAGGTATATCGATGAAGAAAATATTGTTAGAAACACTGGTAAAATAATTTATGCTTCAATGTTTGTTAATAATAAAGAACTTTCACTTTATAATTTTAAATTTAACAATAAAGAAGAATATTATGATGTTGATGGTAAAAGTATTATAAAAACTTTAATGAAGACTCCAATTAATGGGGCTCGGTTATCTTCTTCGTTTGGACTCAGAAAACATCCTATACTTGGATTCAATAAGCTGCATCAAGGTACAGATTTTGCTGCTCCTACAGGCACCCCGATAATGGCTTCTGGTTCTGGATTGATTATACGAGCACAGAAATATAAAGGTTATGGAAATTATGTTTCAATAAAACACAACTCAACTTACATAACTGCTTATGGGCATATGTCAAAATTTGGAAGAGGTATTCGTAGCGGGGTTAGAGTTGATCAAGGACAAATAATTGGTTATGTTGGCTCAACTGGAATGTCTACAGGTCCTCACCTTCATTATGAAGTTATTAAAAATGGAAAAAGAGTTAACTCACAAAGACTCAAACTACCTACTGGAAAAGTTTTAAACAACGAAGCTAGAAATAAATTTGAAGTTGAAAGAATAAAAATTGACGTAAGACTTGCGGCTTTAAGAAATAATAAATAATCTCTAAATAACTTCTTTTTTTTCAGTCGAAATTTCTACAGATGGTTTTTTCAAATTTGAACTTTCAATTTTTTGTTCTTTAGGCTTAACGTTAAGCTCTGCCAATCTACGATTAAAATGTTCAGCATGTTGAAGGTAGTTTTCGTGTAAAACCGGATCTCCTGAAGCAAGTGCGTCTTTAGCAAGTTGTTGATATTTTTGTGCGGTCTTTTCTACGTTAAATGGATTGGTCATCGAACCATTGTTTCTAACCATGTTTCCATCTCCATTAGATCTAAAGTGGCCATTTGAATTTTGTCCACTATTATTCCTTGGTCTAAAACTACTTCTTTGATTTCTTGGTCTAAAACTTCTTCTTTTTTGATCGCTCATTTATGTTTTATGTTTTTTTTATAAAGTTAATTTTTAAAATCTTGCTAATATGCATCTAATATTATCTTGATAATCTGTAACTAATAGTTCTTCTTTAAAGCCTTGATCTTTTAAAATTTGTGAAACTTTGTAATGTTGCCCGTGACCTATTTCTAAAGCGAGCAATCCTAATTCTTTTAAAATAGTTTTTGATTTGTAGATAACTTTTTTGATAACGTCAAGCCCATCCTTGCCACCGTCTAAGGCTATTTTTGGCTCAAATTTTCTAACGTCGTCAGATAAGTTTTTAATATCACTAGTTTTTATATACGGTGGATTAGATACGATTAAATCAAACTTATAATTTTCAATACTTTCTAGTGATTTTGTAAAAAATTTAGCTCTTTTGTTTAATCCAAGATTATTTGAATTTTTTTTAGCTACTTCAATAGCTTTTTTTGAAATATCAATACCCATACCTTTTGCTTTTTCTACTTCGCTTAAAATACTCAAAAGTATGCAACCGGTACCAGTTCCGATGTCTAGAATATAAGGGTTATTATTCTTGATCGTTTTAATTACAATATCACAGAGTAATTCAGTCTCTGGCCTTGGTATGAGTGTATTTTTATTAACAAAAAAATTTTTGCTCCAGAATTCTTTATTCTTTAGAATGTATGCCAAAGGTTCTTTAGTTGATCTCCTGCTTATTAATTTATTAAAATTATTAATAGTATTCTTAGAAACTTTTTCCTCAGGGTTTGTTATTACGTGTTCTCTTTTTTTTTTTAACAAACAGGAAAGCATAATTTCAGAATCTAACTGGTGAGTCTGAACTTTACTAGTCTTTAAAACTTTTGAACCAGAATTTAAAAGATCTGAAATAATCATTATGCTAAATTTTGTAACTTTAGATCTTGTTCTTTTAGTCTTAAACCCTCATTCATTTCCTCGTGAATCTCTCCACTTAAAAATTCCTCTAATTTGTGAAGGGTTAGGTTTATTCTGTGGTCTGTAACTCTGCCTTGTGGAAAATTGTATGTTCTTATTCTTTCAGATCTATCACCTGTTCCAATTTGACTTTTTCGATTATCTGCTCGTTCTTGGTTTTTTTTTCTTTTTTCAGCTTCGTACACTCTAGACCTTAAAATTTTTAAAGCTTTAGCTTTATTTTTATGTTGAGATTTTTCATCCTGAATACTAACTACTACATTAGTAGGTAAATGCGTTATTCTAACCGCACTATCAGTGGTATTAACAGATTGCCCGCCTGGACCCCCTGCTCTGAAAACATCTATTCTTAAATCTGATTCTTTAATCTTAATATCGACTTCTTCAGCCTCAGGTAAAACGGCAACCGTAGCAGCTGAGGTATGAACTCGTCCTTGAGTTTCTGTTGAAGGCACTCTTTGTACTCTGTGAACCCCTGACTCGTATTTTAAGTATGAATAGATATCATTTCCATTAACCAAAAATATAACCTCTTTAAATCCGCCTGCCTCACTCTTTGAAATATTTATAATCTCTAATGTCCATTTTTTTTTGGAGCAAACTTTCTCATACATTTTAAACAAATCTGCACAAAAAAGAGAGGCTTCTAATCCGCCTGTTCCTGCTCTAATTTCAACAATAGCATTTTTATTGTCATCTTCATCTTTAGGTAACAAAAATATTTTTAATTTACTTGTATAGTCTTCTCTTTTTTTTTTTAATTCATCCAGCTCTTTTTCAGCTAGAACAGTCATTTCTGAGTCATTATTTTCACTTTTTAGAATTTGCTCTAAATCTCTCTGGTCATCATCGAATTTTAGATACTTTCTTGCATAATTAATAATGCTCCCAAGTTCAGAATATTCTTTTGATTTCTGAGCAAATGTTTTTGGTTCCACTGTCCCTGTGGACAGTTCCTTCTCAAGGTCATCATGTTTGACAACTAATGCCTGAACTTTTTCTAAGGGTATCATGGTTTAATTATTTTTTCAGCTGTCTTTTCTTCTACTAGCTGAACAATTTTTTTGATAATATCTCCACTTGGTACTTTTTCATGTGGTACACCAGATAAATATAAAAGGTTATTGTCTTGTCCGCCACCTGTTAGACCTATTTCTGTTTGAGCAGCTTCGCCCGGACCATTTACTACACAGCCAATTATAGACAGGGTAATAGGTTTTTTAATATGAGCAAGTTCTTTTTCTAGAATTTTTACTGTATCAATAACTGGAAATGCTTGTCTTGCACAAGATGGACATGAAATAATTTGAACACCTCTTGCTCTAATACTTAAAGATTTTAAAATTTCATAACCAGCTCTAATTTCTTCAATTGGATCAGCTGACAATGATACTCTAATTGTATCACCTATTCCCTGCATTAATAATTGTCCAATACCTATAGATGATTTAATGCTTCCAGTTAAAAGTCCCCCTGCTTCCGTTATGCCGATGTGCAATGGATAGTTACAAACTTTTGATAATTGTTCGTATGACTTAATAGCTAGAAAAACATCTGAAGATTTAACGCTTATCTTAAAATTAAAAAAATCATTATCTTCCATAAGTTTGATATTATACATTGCACTTTCTACTAATGCTTCTGGACAAGGTTCTTTATATTTTTCTAATAAAGTTTTATCTAGAGAGCCTGCATTTACACCTATTCTTATTGAGCAATTATAATCTTTGGCTGCTTTAATTATTTCAACAACTCTATCGTTTGTTCCGATATTTCCTGGATTAATTCTTAAACAACTAGATCCCATTTTTGCAGCTTCGAGAGCTCTTTTGTGGTGGAAGTGAATATCAGCAACTATTGGAACATTAACTTCTTTAACTATCTCTTTTAATGCGTTTGTAGACGCTTCATCTGGACACGATACTCTAACTATATCAGCTCCAGCATCTTCTAAATCTAAAATTTGTTTAATAGTTGCGGATGCATCTGACGTAATAGTGTTGGTCATAGATTGTACTGATATTATTGAGTCTCCTCCTACAGGTACTTTCCCAACCATTATTTTTTTCGTTTTTGTTCTGTTAATAATTCGATGTGGTCTAATTTCCATAAATTAATCTAGATTAAAAACTGAATGAAGTTTTTTTACAGCTTTTGTGGTTTTGGATTCGCTAACAATTACAGATATTTTTATTTCAGATGTTGATATAGCTAAGATATTTATTTTTTCTTTAGCCAAAGCTCTAAACATTTTATAAGTCACACCAGGAGTAGTTATCATACCGGCGCCAACAATCGATACCTTTGAAACTTTTTTATCTGTACTAATAGATTGAAAATTAACATTTTTTTTGTTTGATTTTATAAGTTTAATTGCTTTGCTCAAATCATTTCTTTTTATTGTGAATGTTAAGTCTGTTTTTTTTCCATCTGGTGAAATATTTTGAATAACCATATCTATATTTATTGAGTTTTTTCCTAGTGGTTCAAATATATCTGCTGCTACTCCAGGTTTATCTTGAACACCTAAAAGTGTGATCTTAGCATCATTTTTAGAATAAGTTATTCCAGTAATAGTTTTAGAATAATCAATATTTTCTGAACCAAATATTTTAGTACCTTCTTTGTTTGAAAAAGTAGATCTTACGTGTAACGGTATATCATACATCATAGCTGTTTGAACCGCCGATGATTGCATTACTTTTGCTCCTAAAGAGGACATTTCAAGCATCTCTTCGTATGAAATTTTGTTAATTTTTTTAGCCTTAGAAAAATTTTTTGGGTCAGTAGAAAAGACACCATCTACATCTGTGTATATTTCACAATAATCAGTTTTAAAAATTTTTGCAATTGCAACTGCTGTAGCATCTGAACCTCCTCTACCAATTGTTGTAATTTCTCCATTTTTTGAAATACCCTGAAAACCCGGAATGACAGCAACACCTTTGTTTGTGAGAAACTGATTTATTTTTTCGATATGCATATTAATAATTCTTGAGTTGTTTTGATCTCCATTAGTTAGTATTGGTATTTGCCAACTCATATAACTTTTGGCTTTAACTTTAATATCGCTTAAAGCACCTGCTAATAAAGCTGCAGTTACTTGCTCGCCCGATGCTAATAAAACATCTAATTCCCTTTTATTGAATTTTTTACTTATTTTTTCCGACTGTTTAATTAGTTCATTAGTTTCGCCAGCCATTGCTGAAACAACAACTATAATTTTGTTATTTTTTATTAAACTACTCTTAACTATTTTAGCAGCAGCAACGATTTTTTCGATATTTCCTACCGATGTACCGCCAAACTTAATAACTATTTTTGCCATATATAAAATCTAATTTTTAGCTATAAATATCTTAATTTAGAAATTTAACAAGAAGATGTAGAATAGAATAATGAGTACTGTAAATAAAGATGAAATTGAGAAATTCTCCAAATTAGCTGAAGAGTGGTGGAATATTAATGGTAAATTTAAACCTTTGCACATGTTTAATCCTATACGTATTGAATATATACTAGAGATTGTTTCGAACTATTTTAGAATAAATAGAAATAATAAATCTCCTTTAAAAAATTTAAAAATTTTAGATATTGGTTGTGGTGGCGGATTGATTAGTGAACCGATGAAAAGGTTGGGTGCTGATGTGACCGGCATTGATGCTTCTCAGAAAAATATCAATATAGCCAAAGCCCATGCAAAAAAAAATAATTTAAATATATCATACTCAAACAATGTGCCAGAAAATCTAAATACAAAGAATAAGTTTGATATTATTTTAAATTTAGAAGTGGTTGAACACGTTGAAAATTTAGATTTATACTTAGAATCTTGTTACAAATTATTAAAACCAAAAGGAATAATGTTTACTGCCACCTTAAATAGAACTCTGACTTCTTATATCAAAGCAATAGTTGGGGCAGAATATGTTTTAAGATGGCTACCGATAGGTACTCACGATTGGAATAAATTTATAAAACCTGAAGAACTTGAAAAAAAAATTACTGATTTAAATTTTTCAATAATTAACTTAACTGGATTAAGTTTCAATCCATTTTCACAGGAATGGAAAAAAACTAAGAATATGTCTGTAAATTATATTTTAGTCGCTAAAAAAAACTAATCTCAATAATAGTTATTACAGTGACTATTTCAATATTTAACTTCTTCTGTAATTTGCATTTATATCTATATAGTCGTGAGTAAAGTCACATGTATAACACTCGTATTCTTCTTTGCCCTGTTTTAAATCTACTGTAATTAAAATTGCGTCCCATTCCATATATTCTTTTAGTTTTATTTCATCGTAGTTTTCTGAAATTTTTCCTTTTTCAGCAACAGTAAAATCACCGAGTTTAATTGTTATTTTTTTTTGATCAACTTCTTCACCGGATTTACCAACACCCATTAAAATTCTTCCCCAATTTGGATCCTCACCTGCAATTGCAGTTTTTACAAGCGGTGAATTTGCAATTGAAAAAGCTATTTTTTTTGCTCTTTCTTCTGTTTCTGAATTCATAATTTTTATAGTTATAAATTTTTTTGCTCCTTCACCATCGACTACAATTTGTTTAGCTAAATCTAAGCATACAGTTTTTAAAGCTTTTTCAAATTTTATTGCTTCTTTACTTGTGGTTACATTTAATTTTTTACTTTTAATTTTTTGAGTTGAAAATATTGCAACCATATCATTTGTAGATGTGTCGCTATCTACAGTTATGGCGTTAAAAGTATTAGCTAAAACTTTGTTTAAGTATTTATTTAATACTACAGATGAAATATCTGCATCCGTAAAAATAAAAGAAAACATAGTTGCTAAATTTGGAGCTATCATTCCTGAGCCCTTGGCAATTCCAGATATTCTTACAAACTTATCTCCAATTTTGATTTCTGCGTAGGCTACTTTTGGCTTAGTGTCAGTAGTCATAATAGCCGAAGCCATTTTTATCCAGATAAGCTTGTTTTGATTAATTCTTAAATTTTCAACTAATCTTTGAATGCTTGTTCTAATTTTTTCAACAGGAAACTTTTCTCCAATAACACCAGTGGAAGCAAATAATAAATCTTTAACTTTACTTTTTTGATACCCATTTTCTACTTCTAGGTTATTCAAAGAATCAATTAATACTTTTGATATTTCATTTAAGCTATCTAAGCCTTGTGTGCCGGTAAAAGTATTTGCATTTTTGGTGTTTACAATTAACGCTTTAATATTATTTTTTGTATTATCTCTGTTCCAGGTTATTGATTCTGACACAATTGAACTCTTTGTGTAAGCTACTGCATAATTCGCCCCACCTGGAAAATAGAAAAGAGAAAGATCTTCTCTTCCATTTTTATAAAGATTGGCTGAAACAGCGGACACCTGCACTCCCTCAATGTGCTTTAGTTCTTGGAAGTCACCCATTTTTGATATTTTTTTACTAGATCCGAAGAAATTTTTTATATTTATCGTCATAATTCTTGTTTAATTTAAATTATAAATACATATATAGAGTATTAAAAATAAAGCTACAAATCTACTAACATGAATTTATTTTCAAAAGCATTAAATAAAATTTTCAAGTCTGGCAATCAAAAAGAATTAGACAGAATTAAGCCCTTAGTTAATGAAATTAACAATCAAGAGCAAAAATTCAAAAACCTAGATAATGAAGAATTTATAACAAAAACGCATCTTTTAAAAAAGAACCTTCGGGATGGTAGAAATTTAACTTCAATAATTCCAGAAAGTTTTGCTTTGGTGAGAGAAGCCGCTAGCCGTGTTTTAAATGAAAGACATTATGATGCTCAGTTAATGGGAGGGATTTTTTTAAACGAAGGAAGGATTGCTGAAATGAAAACTGGTGAAGGTAAAACACTAGTATCTACTTTGCCAGCTTATTTAAATGCTTTGACAGGCAAAGGTGTACACATTGTAACTGTTAATGACTATCTTGCTAAAAGAGATTCGGAATGGATGGGTGAAGTATTTAATTTTTTAGGACTAACTACAGGCTGTATCACTAATGAATTGGACGACTTACAACGAAAAAAAAATTATAGTTGTGATATTACCTACGCAACTAATAATGAATTAGGTTTTGATTATTTACGTGACAATATGATTTATGATCTTTCTGAAATGGTACAGAGAGGTCATCACTATTGTATTGTAGATGAAGTTGACAGTATATTAATTGACGAATCAAGAACTCCATTAATAATATCCGGCAGAAGTGAGGATAAAAGTAATTATTATTTATTATCCAATAAATTTATAGATAAACTTCAAAAACCAGATTATGAAATCGATGAAAAAAATAAAAATGCTATTCTGACAGATGCTGGAATAGATCAAATTGAAAAATTAGCTACGCAGCATGGTATTTTAAAAAATAATAATTTTTATGATCCTCAGAATTTAGATCTCGTGCATCATGTTAATCAAGCTCTAAAAGCTAATTTTTTATTTGATAAAGATGTTGACTATATTGTTAGAGACGGCAAAGTTCAAATTATTGATGAGTTTACTGGCAGAGTTTTGGATGGCCGAAGATTCTCTGATGGATTGCATCAATCTATAGAGGCAAAAGAGAATGTGGAAATACAAGAAGAAAATCAAACCCTTGCTTCTATTACTTACCAAAACTATTTCCGTTTATATCAAAAGCTATCCGGGATGACAGGTACGGCATTGACGGAGGCAGAAGAATTTCATGACATCTATAGATTAAATGTAATTTCAGTACCTACAAACAGACCTATGATTAGAAAAGATTTTAATGATCAAATTTTTAGAACTGAAAAAGAGAAATACTTAGCCATAACAAATAAAATTATAGACTGTCATGCTAAAGGACAGCCCGTATTAGTTGGAACTACTAGCATAGAAAAATCAGAAAAAATTTCTAAAAATTTAATTGAAAAAAAAATTAAACATAATGTCTTAAATGCTAAACAGCATGAGAAGGAAGCAAAAATAATTGCGGAAGCTGGTAAGGTTGGTGCTATTACAATAGCAACAAATATGGCAGGAAGAGGAACTGATATTCAGCTTGGTGGCAATAAAGATTTTAGAGATGAAGACAATCAGAAGGAGTTGTCTCAAATTAAAGAAGATAAAGTGAAAGTAAAATCATTAGGTGGTCTTTATATAGTAGGCACTGAGAGACATGAAAGCAGAAGAATAGACAATCAATTAAGAGGCAGATCTGGCAGACAAGGAGATCCGGGAAGTTCAATTTTTTATATTAGTCTTGAAGATGAATTAATGAGAATTTTTGGAGCAAATTCTATAGATGGAATGTTAAAAAAATTAGGACTTAAAGAAAATGAATCAATTGACCACCCTTGGATCAATAAAGCAATGGAAAGGGCACAACAAAAAGTTGAAGGTAGAAACTTTGATATTAGAAAAACATTGATAAAATTTGACGACGTTATGAACGATCAGAGACAAGTAATTTTTAGTCAAAGACTTAAAATACTTGAGAGTAAGAATATTTCTGAAACTTTGGAATCTTTTCTTGATGAAGTGGTGCAAGATTTAATCAAATTCAAAAATAATTATGGAAACTCAAATGATAAAACCGTTTATTTAAATGCTGTAAAAAATATTTCGGGAAATGTATTAAATGACAACGAGCTACTAGAGCTATCCAATAAAACTGAAGATGAATTTGTCAAAAAATTAAAAGGTTTTTTTAAGTCAAAACATCAAGAAAGAATTAATTTAGTTGGAGTTGATGAAAACAATAACATTGAGAAAAGAATTTTTTTACAAATTATAGACTTTTCTTGGAGGTCACACCTACAATATCTTGAACAACTTAGGCAAGTTATAGGACTTAGAAGTTATGGACAAAAAGATCCTTTGTCTGAATTTAAGAAAGAAGCTTTTGTTCTTTTTGAAGGTCTTTTAGAAAAGATAAAAAGTGATGTTGTAAAATTTTTATTAAATCTAAATTTAGTTATTAAAGATCAAGAGGAGGAAACTAAAACTCAACTTCCTATTCCAACTAAAAAAATTGGAAGAAATGATAAATGTTTATGTGGCTCAGGTAAAAAATATAAACACTGCTGTAGTTCTACATAGTTTTTTTTTTTATACTTTTAAAAGCCTCAAGAGCAGCTTTTCTAGCTTCTTCATGAATAACAATAGGCTTAGGATAAGTTTTTTCTAATTCAAAACCTTCTATTTTTTCATTTAATTCCCAAGGTTTATGAATAAATTTTTTGGGAACATTAGATAACTCTGGTATCCATTTTTTTACGTATTTACCTAATGGGTCAAATCTTTCTCCTTGTAGAATAGGGTTAAAAATCCTGAAGTATGGAGCCGCATCTGCGCCACAACCTGCAACCCACTGCCAGCCAGCAATATTACTTGCTTTGTTAAAATCTAACAGGCAATCTCTAAAATATTTTTCACCTTCTTGCCAATGTATCCTAAGATGCTTAACCAAAAAAGAAGCTGTGACCATTCTTACTCGATTATGCATCCATCCAGTTTTATATAATTCTCTCATACCTGCATCAACAATCGGATATCCTGTCATTCCGTTTTTCCAGGCAATTAAGTTGTTTTTATTTTCTTGCCATGGAAAATGATCGAAGTCTTTTCTTAAATTTCCTATTAACATCTTTGGAAAATAATTAATTAAACTGTGGCTAAACTCTCTCCAGCCAAGCTCATTAATATATTTCCTGTAACCGTTGTTTTTAACTTTAATTTTTTGACACTCTTCCCAAATAGTTTCTACGTGAATCTGGCCAAATGCTAAGTAGGGAGAAATTTTAGATGTTCCCTCAATACTTGGAATATCCCTATCTTTATCATAATTAGAAAGGTCGTTATTTATAAAATATTTTATATTTTTCAAAGCTATTTCTTCAGAAGGATCCCAAAGTTTTTCAAAATTTAAATGCCAATTTTTTTTTTTCAATATAGATTCTACATTTATTAACTGATCTAAAAAATTAGTTTTTTTATCTCTGATTTTAATTTTTTGTTCCTTATTAAACCCTTTGTCTAGATAAAATTTTTCAGCTGTTCTCCAAAAGGGGGTGAAAACTTTATACGGTGTATTGTCACCTTTTTGTATTTCATGTGGCTCGTTTAAAATATTTCCCTTAAATATTTTAAAATTAATTTTTTTTGACTCCAGTAAAATAGAGGTTTTCTTATCAAATAGTAAATAGTCAGGTTCGTAAACTTTGTTCCAATAAATAGAAAAGTTTTTTTTACTTATAATTTTTTCGAAAATTTCTTTGTAGGAATTAGCCTCAACTATTTCAAGATTTATATTAAATTGATTTAATTTTTTTTTAAAATTTTTAAGAGATTGATAAAGCCACCAGAATTGTGCTGATCTTCTGTTAAAATCTTTTTTTTTTAAAATATAAAAAGCACAAACATTACTATGGTTTTTAGTGGCGTATACTAATGCGTCATTTTTTAGTGTTCTAAAATCATTTCTTAACCAAACTATGCCATTATTTTCTTTCATATTATTTATGTTTATCAACTTTTAAAAATAATGATACGTGATTTGGAGTGGTGGCCTTGGTTTGAATC
>Ga0308004_10000999_pt1 | contig 12573 bp, 10 predicted proteins | sample Neamet38_FD_203156 | JGI IMG/M metagenome (GOLD analysis project Ga0308004, IMG submission 203156) | Marine microbial communities from water near the shore, Antarctic Ocean - #38 | ecosystem: Environmental > Aquatic > Marine > Unclassified | place: Southern Ocean | collected 2014-06-06 | reverse complement strand
TTCTGGCGCATGCTGCAATGATAGTCGTTGAAAAAAAGCAGGGTCATCCTTTTTAACTTTTTGTGCCCATGACACATTATTTATAAATAACTCTTTCACTAATAAAGACTCCAATTTGATTTAATGTAAATGATAACTCATGTTTACAAAATTCTGGCACAAAAAAAGTATTCCCTTAAGGCCAATCAAGGGTTTGTTTCATACATCATGGGGAATACTGTTAGAATTTCCTAGTATATTAAATTTTTGGTTAACTAGCGTATGTCTCTGCCTTGAACAAGGTAAACAACTTGCTCGCAAATATTTTTGGCGTGGTCGCCTACTCGCTCTAATGACTTGAGCACCCAAAGAACATTCATAGAGCGAGATATACTCCGCGGATCCTCCATCATAAAAGTAATCGTTTCACGTATAGCTGTTCTATAGTCTTTATCTACTTGTTCATCTTGGAGCATAGTAGAAATAGCAGATTCAGCATCAAATCTTGAAAATGCGTCTAAGCAGTCCCTTAGCATTTTACGCACACAACTCCCTATATGTCTCACTTCTTGGTAGCCACGTGGGTGCCCGTCTTCAGTTAGCTTAATGGCCATTTTCGCAATCTTTTGCGCCTCATCTCCAATTCGCTCTAAATCTCTTATCGTCTTGCTGACTGCCATAACTAGGCGTAAGTCCGTAGCTGCTGGCTGACGACGAGCGATAAGTGTGATGCACGTTTCATCAATGTCTTTTTCCATCTCGTCAATCTTGGTCTCAGTGCTAATGATATGTTCTGCAAGCTTGCTATCTGCCTCTATGACTGAAGCAATGGCGTCCTCTAGTTGCTTTTCTACTAGCCCGCCCATAGCGAGCATTGCAGTTTTAATATCTTCAAGATCTTCATTAAATTTTCTTGATATATGTTTATCTAGCTTCAAATTATCTATTCCTGCTTTGCGACTCATTTATACCCTCCAATTAAAAGGATTTGACAATTATTATCCGATACGTCCGGTAATATAAGCTTCCGTCAGCTGGTGTGTAGGTGCGGTAAAAATTTTTTCTGTATCGTTTACTTCCACTAAACGCCCTAAGTGGAAATATGCTGTTCGGTTAGACACCCGGGCTGCCTGCTGCATAGAGTGCGTTACAATCGCTATAGTGTAGTTTTGCGATAGTTCAGCAATCAGCTCTTCTATTTTAGCAGAGGCAATGGGATCTAGAGCCGAACATGGCTCGTCCATCAGTATAACATCTGGACTGATAGCAATAGCTCTTGCTATGCACAATCTTTGTTGTTGTCCCCCTGAAAAACCAGTGCCAGGTTGATCAAGCCGATCTTTTACTTCGCCCCATAATCCAGCTCGAGTAAGACTAACCTCAACAACTTCATCAATTTCGGCACGACTACTAACTAGACCATGTAGCCGAGGTCCATAAGCTACATTATCATAAATCGACTTAGGAAAAGGGTTTGGTTTCTGAAAAACAATTCCCACTTTTGCTCGTAGAGCTACAGGGTCCATCGATTCTGCGTAAATATCTTCATCATCTAAAGTAATCAATCCAGCGACTGTGCAGTTTTCAATAGTGTCGTTCATACGATTAAGACATCGAAGAAACGTTGATTTACCACATCCGGAAGGCCCAATCATTGCAATTACTTCGTGTTTGCCGATATCTAAAGTCACATCATATATTGCTTGTTTGCTGCTATATGAGACATCAAGATTACGGACTGACATTTTCGGGTTTTCTACCAATGGTGCCCCCACAGTTTTTTCTGGGTAGTCAACCGATGCTTCAGTTGCCTTTTCAGCTGAGCGATTAGGTGTTTTTATTTTTATTTTTTTCATAATTCTCTTTTAGTCTCTACATCCATCTGCGTTCTAACTTCTTTCGCAAAACTACAGCGAAAGTGTTCATTATTATCAAGAAAGCCAGCAATACCATAATTGCTGCCGATGTTTTTTCTACAAAGGCTCTCTCCGGACTGTCAGCCCAAAGAAATATCTGAACAGGCAATGCAGTAGAGGGATCTGTAAATCCAGCTGGAACATCTACAATAAACGCCACCATACCTATCATTAAAAGAGGGGCAGTTTCACCTAATGCTCTAGCCATCCCAATAATTGCTCCAGTAAGCATTCCAGGCATAGCGAGAGGAAGCACATGATGAAGCACGACTTGCATTGGAGACGCACCCACTCCTATAGCGGCCTCTCGGATTGATGGAGGAACTGACTTAATGGCTGCCCTGCTTGAGATAATTATTGTTGGCAAAGTCATTAGGGTTAAAACTAAACCTCCAACTAGTGGAACTGAGCGCGGTACATGAAAAAAGTTAATGAAGACAGCCAAACCCAGTAAGCCAAAAATTATAGATGGCACAGCTGCGAGATTATTAATATTTACCTCAATTAAGTCCGTCCATCGATTACGTAAAGCAAACTCCTCTAAATAAACTGCAGCCGCAACCCCTAGTGGAAAAGCAAGAAGTATAGTAATCAATAGTGTATAAAATGAGCCCATTGCTGCACCACGTATACCTGCTAGCTCGGGCTCACGTGAATCTCCCTTTGTAAAAAAGTTCAAGTTGAATCGTTTTTCTATATCTCCAGACTTTATCAATTCTTTCAACCAAACTTCTTTGTTTGTAGTCATCCGTCCTTTAAAAGGGCCATTTTTTTCGCCCAGGGTCTTGTAATAAGTATCGATATCATCATCAGCGATCAGCCAAAATTTTACTTTATTATTTAGTAAAGCTGGATTATCTCTGAGTCGATCACGGAGAGTATAACCGGCTCCATTGCTAACTATGCTGTATAATTCTCGCTTATTTTTTCGTCCACTAACTTCTGTAAATCGACTCCTTAATCCCAGCTTAACTACTCCATGAAAATCACCTAACGACATTTGTTCTGCGTCAGTCGGATCAGTGACGTTTAAGACGCTCTGGTCGTAGGTCACCTCTAGATTTATATACGTAGATTGAAAAGCCTTGTGACCCTTACCAATAATGTCAGCAAACAAAAGAAATACGCACATTAATCCAAATATGATGGCAGCAGCGCCATAAAGCCTGAAGCGTGTTTCTGCACGATGTCGTTTTTTTAAACCCATTTGAATTTTTTGTTCGCGTGCAACTGAAGAGAGCTTAGTCATATTGCTCCCTATATTTATTTACGATACGTAGAGCGAAAAAATTAAGCGCTAACGTTACAACAAATAACATTAATCCTAAAGCAAACGCCGCTAGTGTTTTAGGGCTGTCAAACTCCTGATCCCCAACAAGGAGAGTCACAATTTGTACAGTAACTGTCGTTACAGTCTCTAACGGATTAATAGTCATTTTTGCTGCTAAGCCGGCTGCCATGACTACAATCATAGTTTCCCCTATAGCACGAGAGACTGCTAGTAAGACTCCCCCAACTATACCGGGTAATGCCGCAGGAAAAATTACCTTTTTTATCGTCTCCGACTTAGTAGCACCTAGCCCTAATGATCCGTCTCGTAGGCTCTGAGGAACTGCGGTAATGACATCATCTGCAAGTGAAGAAACAAAAGGTATTATCATTACTCCCATTACAAGTCCGGCAGATAATGCACTTTCTGAGGATATCTCTAGTCCAACACTTGCTCCATGTTGACGAAGAAAAGGAGTGACTGTAAGCGCAGCAAAAAAACCATAAACCACGGTTGGAATTCCAGCCAAAATTTCAAGGACGGGCTTGGCAAAATTACGTACTATAGGCTTTGCATATTCAGCTAAATAGATCGCAGACATCAGTCCTGCTGGTACTGCTATAGTCATTGCAATAAACGAAATTAGTAAAGTCCCTACAAATAAAGGTATAGCGCCAAAACTACCGGAAGAGCCTACTTGATCTATGCGAATAGCCATTTGAGGGCTCCACTCGGTACCTAACAAAAAATCTGCAGCCGGGACTAGCTGAAAGAATCTTATAGCCTCAAATAATACTGATAGAACAATCCCAAGAGTTGCAAAAATTGCTAAACAGGCAGCTGCTAAAAGTGTTCGCTTAAAAATCTTCTCAACCATCTGCCGAGCTTTTAACTTAGGTGAAACTTTCACCCAAGCAAGAGCCATACACAAAATAGAGACCGATAGTACTATTATAGTCACTAGTTTTTTAGCTGTATTATTTATCTCGCTCAACAACTGGGAGGCGAAGACTAGTTGAGGATCAGAGGTTGCAGGATTAAGGGCGCCACTTGATATGTTTTCTATACTATTTATTAAAAGATTGTGATGGTTGGCTGAGGAAGGCTTCATGTTTTCTGGCAAACTATCCAGCACTAAAATGCTAATTATATGGTCATCAAACAATGACCATATAATTAATAACCCAAGCGCAGGAAGCGCGCACCAAATTGCAGCGCGTATTCCATAGAAAAAAGGTAGGGACTCGAGGTGCTGTATTCCCCCAAGAGGCTTTGCTAGACTAATTGCCCTCACTCGAGACAAATAATAAGCAAATATGCTGAGTCCAAGCAGAACTAAAATTAAAGAGTTTAATTCCATCGTTATACCAGTAGTTTCTTAAAGGGATTTTTCCCTCTTATTAAGTTAAAATCAAACTATTATATTAATAAATCTGCTTGTAAGTGTCACAGTTAGCCTAATACTAGACCTGTAATTATGACGAGATTAGGAAAGAAAAAAATCGCCAAATGAAGAAATTTAATTAAGGAATAGACATGGAGACTCTATTTTTTATATTCCTTGCATACATTTCTCGTAAATCTTTTTGCATCGAGATCATGCCTTTATCTGCCAGATATCCTTCGGGACCCCAAGCTTTTTCACTACTGAATTCTGTGGCAAACTCGGCAATACCTGGGATGACTCCTATGTGAGCCTTTTTAATATAAAAATATAGTGGGCGTGAAATTGGGTAGCTTTTATCAGCAATATTTTCAAAAGTAGGATCTCGTGCTTCCACTATTGAACCATACACTTTGTCACTATTTTGATCTAGAAAAGAAAACCCAAATATTCCAAGCGCATCGGGGTTAGCTTCTAGTTTCTGTATGATCAAATTATCGTTTTCACCAGCTTCAATATAAGTGCCATCTTCACGTAATGCGTGCGTAACAGCCTTAAAAACTTTGCTACCTTTTTTACTATAAGCACTTAGAGGGATTCCTAGCAGACTCATTGTTTGCTTAATGGTGTTTGCATCATTTGCTGCTCTCAAAGCCTTTAAAGATTCAAATTTCGACGCTCCACCCTCCATTGCAAGCTCAGAAAATGCATCACGAGTCCCAGAGGTAGGGGGTGGTCCAATAACTTGAATTTTGATATTTGGTAACAAAGCATTCACATCCTGCCAAGTTTTATTCGAATTTTCAATCAACTTGCCATTAGGGCCAGGAATTTTAGCAGCTAACGCTAAGTATAGATCTTTAAGGGTTAAGCTCATTTGTTTGGATTTTTTAGAATTAGCTAAAATGATACCGTCATATCCAATGAGAACTTCTATTATTTCAGTCACGCCGTTTTCTTGACATTGTTTAAATTCGGACTCTTTCATACGTCGTGAAGAGTTTGTTACATCTGGATACTCGGTACCAATACCTGAACAGAACAATTTCATACCACCTCCTGAACCGGTAGCTTCAATTTTTGGTGTTAAACGGCCAGTATTTTTTCCAAAACGCTCTGCTACAACTGTGGCGAACGGATATACTGTCGAAGAGCCAACAACACTTACGTAATCTCTCGAACCTGCTAGCGAATAAGCGCTTAATAACATTAAGATAGATGATGAAAAAATCAAAAATGCTGTGTGAATTTTTGTCACTGTTTTCTCCGTGAACTATAACTTGTTAGAATCATTTTAAATAAACTAAATGACAGTAATATGACAATTAATGAAATAAGCAGCAGCCAAAGGAAAACACTGGTTAAATGGTAAATATCAGATGATTAACGATAATTGTATCAGTACAATTAACCAAACATATATTAAATATTAGATGACATATGAACTTTAAATTTATTGGCCGCTGTGAATCTTTAGCTCTCAATATCGATCATTTTACTGAATGGACCGGACGTATAGTTTCATGGATGACTCTCTCCATGGTTCTACTGACGGCTATTATTGTAACTCTGCGTTATTTTTTTGAAGTTGGTTCGATTGCCCTACAGGAATCTCTAACTTACATGCATGCAATTGTTTTTTTAATGGGAGCTGCATTTACTTTAAAAAGAAAAGGTCATGTAAGTGTCGATATATTTTATCAGAAATTTAGCCTTCAAGCTAAAGCGTTAATTCAGGTATTAGGTACATTAATTTTCTTAATACCAGTGTGTATTATAATTTTAGTACTCAGCTGGGATTACGTAATAAACAGCTGGGCTATAAAAGAGGTTTCTAGAGAGACCGACGGTCTGCCTTGGGTCTATCTACTTAAAACTTTATTACTTCTTATGCCTGTTTGTTTAATCATACAAGGACTCTCAGAGCTTATAAAAAATTTTTTGCTGCTTTTAAAATACAAAAAAAATAAATCATGTGGGAAAACGTAATGTTGGAATATATACCTATAATTATGTTTTTCTCAGTTTGTGTGGTCTTAATGGCAGGCTACCCAGTAGCTTTTTCACTCGCAGGTACTGCACTATTATTTGCCTTTTTTGGGAATATCGCTGGCAACTTTGATATGGCTTTTTTATATGCCCTGCCAAATCGACTATACGGCATAATTGATAATGCTACGCTTATAGCTGTTCCATTGTTTATCTTTATGGGTGTTACCCTGGAAAAATCTAATTTAGCGGAGAATCTACTAAATAGTTTATCTAAATTATTTAGAGGTTTTAAAGGGGGTCTGGCGATATCTGTTGTTTTAGTTGGTATGCTATTAGCTGCAAGTACAGGTATTGTTGGAGCTACAGTAGTAACTATGGGGCTCATTTCTTTGCCGACCATGCTCAAACAGGGCTATTCGCCTGCAATAGCGGCTGGGACTGTTTGTGCAACAGGAACTCTTGGTCAAATTATCCCCCCATCGATCGCGCTGGTCCTACTAGGCGATATTCTTGCCAATTCTTACCAACAATCTCAACTATCTTTAGGTATATTTGCTCCTAAAACAGTCTCCGTCGGAGATCTGTTTTTAGGTGCAGTTATTCCGGGTGCATTATTAGTACTAATGTATGTAGCTTACTTATTTTTAATTACAAATATTAAGCCGCCTGCTACGTATAAATTTTCAGCTGAAAAAGCAAAGCAAGAAGACATTATTCAAATCCTAAAATCTTTACTTCCGCCTATATTGCTGATCATCTCTGTACTAGGATCTATTTTATTAGGTGTAGCTACTCCAACAGAAGCCGCAGGTATAGGAGCGCTTGGTGCAGTTTTATTAGCTATCAATGCAAGGAGTATCTCTCTTGATTTAGTTCGACAGGTAGCTCAAAAAACTACTGAGATAACGTCGATGATTTTTCTCATTTTAATTGGCGCTTCGCTTTTTTCTCTTGTTTTTAGGGGGTTTGGAGGAGATATCTTAGTGGAAAGCTTACTAAGTGAAATACCTGGGGGAGTTTTTGGTGCCACTTTCTTAGTAATGATAATAATATTCTTTCTTGGCTTTATTCTCGACTTTATAGAAATAACTTATGTTGTTGTCCCGATTGTAGCTCCGGCACTTCTAAGTCTAGGGATTGACCCAGTATGGCTAGGAATTATGATTGCTATAAATCTACAGACATCGTTTCTAACTCCACCTTTCGGTTTTGCTTTATTTTATCTTCGAGGTGTGGCCCCAAAAACTGTAACAACCAAAGATATTTATAAGGGGGTTATACCCTTTATTGCCATACAGCTTGTGTTGATGGTTCTATTGTCTATCTGGCCATCCATAGCTACCTGGTTGCCATCATTGAAGTATTAAATATTGTTCAACAGATTTTGATCACGTGAGTAGCTTTTCTTTTTTTAAGTACTTTATTAATTCCTGATATCCCCCTATATAAAGATCATTATGGAGAATTTGAGGTACCGTTTTTGCTGGTTGACCTATTTTTTTTGATAGGTCTTCTTGGCTAATACCCTCCTCATGAATATCTATATAAATAAATTCTATAGCGTTAGTCTGGAGTACAGCCTTAGCTTGGTGACAAAAGCCACATGCCCGATGACCAAAAATAGTAAATTTATCCATGCTATGAGACTCACTGTTGTAATTAAGAACGCAAAATGTTGATTAATGCTGTCTAAAATAAGATTATTTAATGCGAGTTAAGAATAAGCTCGGGGCTATGGGTTTGATTTACGCAATTAACCTCTTACTATTCATGGTTTGCACCTTTATAATTATTAACATTATATTCTAAAGGAAAGTCTAGGTGTCAAAAACTAAACAAGGTGTCTCAACATTCCAAGGGCTGATCTTAGCGTTACAGCAGTTTTGGGCCGATCACGGATGTGTTATTTTACAACCTTTAGATATGGAGGTTGGCGCTGGTACGTTTCATCCTGCCACTTTTTTGCGTGCTATAGGTCCAGAAACTTGGAATGGGGCTTATGTTCAACCCTGTAGAAGGCCAACGGACGGGCGTTATGGCAAGAACCCGAATCGGCTACAACATTATTACCAATTCCAAGTAGTTCTAAAACCCTCGCCTTCCTCTATACAAGAGCTATATCTAGAATCTTTAAAAATGCTTGGAATAGACACAACTGTTCATGATATTCGTTTTGTTGAGGACAACTGGGAATCCCCTTCACTTGGGGCATGGGGTCTGGGTTGGGAGGTATGGTTAAACGGAATGGAAGTTACCCAGTTTACTTATTTCCAGCAAGTTGGGGGACTTGAATGCTTCCCAGTTACGGGAGAAATCACCTACGGGCTTGAGCGTATTGCTATGCACCTGCAAGGTGTTGATGATATTTATGACCTAGTCTGGGCAAACAGTCCTACTGGTAAAGTAACCTATGGTGACGTATTTCATCAAAACGAAGTTGAAATGTCAGCCTATAATTACGAAGAAGCTGATACAGCCTTCATGTGCAAAACCTTTGATAAGTTAGAGTATGAATGTCAACGACTGGTAGAAAAAGGGTTGCCATTACCAGGTTATGAAATGGTCATAAAGGCATCGCATGCTTTTAATCTACTTGACGCTCGGCATGCAATATCCGTTACAGAACGCCAACGATATATTTTACGGATTCGAACCTTAGCCAAGTCTGTGGCGCAAGCATACTATAGTTCTAGGCTTAACCTTGGTTTTCCTCTGGCTTCGAGAGAGCTAGCTGATCAAGTAATAAAAAGTTCTGGAGAAAAAACGTAATGGCAGATTTTTTAGTCGAGATTGGCACAGAAGAACTGCCACCTAAGTCTCTAGTGAACCTTGCAAGATCTTTTCATGATCTTTTAACTTCTGGTTTTAGAAAGAATTCTCTTACCTTTTGTAAAACAAAAATTTTTGCTACGCCTAGAAGAATTGCTGTCTTAATTACGGACTTGGACGAACAAGCTCCTAGCAGAGAAGTAGTTATTTGGGGGCCTCCTGTAAAAATTGCATTTAATGGGGGGGGGAATCCAACAGCTGCAGGTGTAGCATTTGCTAAAAAAAATAACATTGCAACAGAGTCGTTAGCGAAGATGGTTGAAAATGATCGAGGCCAAGACAAGTTATGCATTAAAACTGTTAGTCTAGGGGCTAAAACTAAAGAAGTTGCAGGTACAATTATAGAGTCTGCTTTGAATGCATTACCTATTCCGAAAAAAATGCGATGGGGCTCTAATTCGTTTGAGTTTGTTCGCCCCATACATTGGGTCTTAGTTTTATTTGGAAAAGATGTTGTTAAATGTCAAATGATGAACCTAAATTCTGGCAATATAAGCTATGGCCATCGGTTTCACAGTAAAGGACAACTAGTAATAGCAACACCATCGGAGTATCAAGAAACGCTCCGTTGTGCTTATGTAATCGTAGATTTTGAGGAGCGCAAAGAACTAATACGCTCTACTGTTACAGAAATAGCCAAAAAAGCTGGCGGTACGGCCGTCATTAACGATTTATTATTAGAGGAAGTTACTGCACTTAATGAGTGGCCTATTGCCCTTTTAGGTAGCTTTGAAGAAGAATTTCTAGCTGTACCAACCGAGGCTATAATTTCTTCAATGGCAGAACATCAAAAATATTTTCACCTAGTCAACTCTGACGGAAAACTGCTACCTATGTTCATAACAGTCTCAAATCTTGAAAGCAAGAATCCATCAGAGATTGTTAATGGTAACGAGAGGGTAATTCGACCAAGGCTTTCAGACGCAGCCTTTTTCTATGATTCTGATAAAAAAACTTCGCTTGAACAAAAACGCGCTTCTCTAAAGTCTATTGTCTTTCAAGAAAAATTAGGATCTGTATACGATAAAACAGTTCGTCTCAGTATGCTCGCAAAGTATCTAGCTCCAATTGTTGGTTCTGATATTTCCTTGTCAGTTAGAACAGCCGAGCTATGTAAGTCTGATCTAGTAACAGACATGGTTGGGGAATTCGAAAGTTTACAAGGAGTAATGGGTCGTTACTATGCTATAAATGATGGTGAAGATTCTGAAGTCGCGGAAGCAATATTAGAACACTACATGCCCAAATTTTCTGGTGACGCAGTTCCTAGAACGTCCACAGGAGCAACTTTAGCAATTGCTGATCGCCTAGATACGCTAGTCGGCATATTTGGTATTGGGCAACCGCCATCTGGCTCAAAAGATCCTTTCGCACTTCGTCGATCTAGCTTGGGGCTCTTAAGAATAATAGTTAAGCACAAAATAGATTTGGATCTTTATAAGGCGCTTGAGATTGCAGCATCACAACATAGCAACCTAAAAGACAACGATGTAGTTGTAAGTAAGCAAGTGCTCACTTATGTTTTAGACCGCTTTAAATCTTGGTATGAGGATGAACAAATACCAGTTGAGGTTTTTTTATCTGTTGCTGCAAGAAAACTTAGCAATCCGCTTGATATACATCAGCGCGTTAAAGCTGTTTATGCTTTTTCTGCTTTTCCGGAAGCGGCTTCACTTGCTGCTGCTAATAAGAGGGTCTCGAATATTTTAACCAAGAACAATGGCGAAGATTTACCTGCACAAGTTGACGAGTCTCTTTTAGTGGAACGTGCGGAACAAAACTTATCTAAACTATTAAGTGCACTAGAGAAGGAAATTAAGCCACTCTTGGATGATAGGTCCTATTCAGCAGCATTGAAATTATTGTCAAGACTAAAGGCTCCTGTAGATAATTTTTTTGATAATGTTATGGTGATGTCTGACGATAAAAAAACTCGTGTTAATCGTCTTGTGCTATTACGTCAATTAAGGTCTCTGTTCCTTGAGGTAGCTGATATATCGTTATTGGTTCCAGCAAAATAACAACACTAAAGCAAATGATGCGAACCGAAAAAGCGGGGTTATCTACTGATTAAATTAATAATCCTTGATCGAGATGGCGTAATAAACCAAGACTCTGATGATTATATTAAGACTGCCACTGAATGGATACCTATACCTGGCAGTATCGATGCTATAGTTCGTCTTTCTCACGCAGGCTATAAAATAGTTGTTGCATCAAACCAATCAGGTATAGGCCGTGGTTTTTTTGATCGTACTGCCCTAAACGCAATGCACTCTAAATTTAAAAGTCTTCTGCTTTCATCCAATGTAAAACTTGATGGTATTTTTTACTGTCCACATACACCAGATGATAGCTGCAGATGCAGAAAACCAGCAGCGGGACTATTGGATGACATCAGCAAAAAACTGGAGGCCAATCTCGAAGGGGTGCCACTTGTTGGTGACAGCCTTCGCGATCTGCAAGCTGGGCTCATACATAAATGTGATCTGATTTTGGTTCGCACAGGCAAGGGTGCAAAGACTGAAATAAAGCTTATAAAAGAGAAGTCCCCTATTTTAAAAAACGTGAAGATCTTTGATGATTTAGCAAGCACAGCAAACTACCTTTGTAATCTTAAATAATTATGAACAAATTTATTGCTTTTACACGATCGATACTGTTTTACGCTTTTTATGGTGTATTTATAGCTTTTTTCGGTACATTTATCTGTATTTTTGGTATTTTTCTTCGTCATAGTGTAAGGCAGAATATTGCTACTTGGGCAAATGTCCTTATTGTCAAATGGTTAAATTTTAGTTGTGATATTAAGCTGGTAGTTGACGGGCTAGATAACATTCCCAACACTCCTTGCGTTGTGCTAAGCAAGCATCAATCGGGCTGGGAGACTTTCTATCTACAGCGGCTTCTAAGACCAGTGAGCACTATCCTAAAAAAAGAGCTATTCTGGATTCCTTTTTTCGGTTGGGCTCTGTATTTTATGCATCCTATAGCTATAAACAGGGGTAATCCAAGAGAGGCTCTAAAGCAGATCTTGTCTCAAGGGATAGATCGTTTAGCTTCTGGAAAAAATGTGCTAATTTATCCTGAAGGAACAAGAACACAGCCCGGTAAAATTGGTCGATACGGTAGAAGTGGCGCGGCTTTAGCGATTGCTGCTCGCGTACCTATAGTTCCAATATCTCATAACGCTGGGTGTTGCT
>Ga0308004_10000995_pt1 | contig 12624 bp, 9 predicted proteins | sample Neamet38_FD_203156 | JGI IMG/M metagenome (GOLD analysis project Ga0308004, IMG submission 203156) | Marine microbial communities from water near the shore, Antarctic Ocean - #38 | ecosystem: Environmental > Aquatic > Marine > Unclassified | place: Southern Ocean | collected 2014-06-06 | reverse complement strand
AGGTATTCCAGCTACTATAGTATTAGTCGCTAACTAATTTTTCACACCTAACATAAAAACCCCTATAAACGATTTCGTTTATAGGGGTTTTTATATTTTAAGATTTATCTAGTTCTGTTTATTCACACGGATTGAATAAATCTCTGGTAAAAGTTTTTGTGTACTTTCCTTCTTTAATCCTAATTTGTATAGTATTCTCTATTGTGTTTAACCTAAATTCTTTCCCTTCTAGTCTTACAATTACAAATTCGTCAATTGCTTCAGTCTCAATATTGGTTGAGAAAATTTCGGTGAAAATTTCTCCTGTATCTATATCTTGATACTCGATTGTATCCATTACAGAGCTAGTGCTAATATTGTCCATCTCTAGAGCTGATGTACCTTTATTTGTACAGGCTGTAAGACCTATTATACAGATGAATATGATGAGCTTGTTTTTCATGTTTAGCTTATTTAATAATTGATAAAACTTTTGTTTGAATCTTATTGCCAATCTTTAGGTTTACAAAATAAGTACCGACCCTTAGGTCATTGGTTTCTACCCTAAATTCACTCAAATCAAAGTCTTGTTCTGTTAGCGTAATAGATTTTACTTGTTGTCCTAGTGTATTTGTAAATTCAATTACCACATTTTCAATTCCATTTAAATTGAAGTTAAGAAGAACATAGTCCTTTGCAGGATTAGGCACCATTGTGAAGTCAATTGATTCAGTTTCCGAGATACCTACACCATACACTTCTATGGTTTGTGAGCCTTCGCATTGGTTTACTAGGTCATAAACAACTAATTCGTAAAGCCCATTTTCTTCTGCTAATGTATAATTACCATCTATTTCAGGAGCTAATTGACCGTTTATATACCAAGTATAAATTGCTTGACTTACATCATACGTAGCAGTTACAATAAATGAGTTTGGAAGATAATTTAATTCGAAGTCCAAGTAATTACATGCTTGAGTGTTGGAATCTGTAGCATCTGAATTATAATTACAGGCATAAGAGTCGGTACATCCTACAATCTCTAATTCGTCGCATATACCATCACCATCATTATCGTTTATACAAGCTCCAGAACATAAATAGTATTCTTGAGCATAAATGCATGAACCATTTTCATCTGTTGCATTTTCATTAAAGTTACATGCATTAGGGTCTGTACAGCCATTAATATTCAATGATGTAGTGAAAAAATATTGACTAAACCCTTCACTCTCTGTTTCAGAACCATAAAATTCAATTATATAATATCCTGGAGTAACTTCTGTTGACATTGTTTCTGAACTAGTAACATTGTAAACTACATTTATTGTTGATTCTAATGATAAATCATAAAGTGAAAATATGTCACCCTCTGAACCATCATTAAATGAAGCATTGATATTTAAAACACCTTGCTCCGGAATATAAATTTTATAGTCATCAAAATCATTTGTATATGGTCCATTACTTGCTTGTGGTGTTATAAACCCTGCATATTGTATATTTAATTCAACCAAATAAGCTCTATCATAATCATCGGGCTCATCTAGAGCCCATAAATTTTGAATATTTGCTTCTGCTAATGCTGAATGTCCTCCATCTAATCCAAATACATCAATACCCCAACTTTCACAATGCCTATCTTCTTCACCTGACCAATGGCTTAAGACTGAACAGAAATCTTCACCAGCACTATAATCATCTGACCAACCCCAGCCAACATTCGACGAAGTGACAACGAAATCATCAACATCTCTAATTGAGGCGTATTCTACAGAACTGTAAATGCTTTTATGATTAATACCAATTATGTCCTCATAAGTATAACCATTACAGTTTACATCTACATTGTCCCAAGAAGAAATTGTATTATCATTCATATAGCTTTGACTTTCATATCCATCCCATAAATATGAACCTGGTGAAATATTCGAAGTACCAATATCATATCTTGACCTTAAATCTCTGATTGCTTCACTTGTTGCTTCAATTGATGAAAATAAATCAAAAATGAAATCTGTACCACCTAATTCGATGTCTGTCCCACAATGAGGAGTACCTACTGTAATGAGTTTTGCTATATTATGTGAGCTGTCTAACCAATGAATTTCATTTTGTAAATATTCTCTTATAGCTAGACCGCCCATGCTATGTCCAATTAAGATAACTTTACTTTTTCCTGTTGCATTAATTATTTTATCAACTGCCATACCTATAGCTTTACCTTGTTTAGTAATTGCTGATTGATTGCTATTGTATGAAGAACCACCTATCCAGCACTGTCCGACTGGGTCACAATTAAAGTCAATTTTATATAAATTGTAATTACCTAAGTTAGTTGGAATAAAACTTTCTACATCATTACTCATATTAGAACTATAGTCTGACCAATCATTATTTAAACAAAAATCTAAATCTCTCATAGCACCTAGTGCAGGCTCTAGAAAAGTTTCCATTTCTTCCCAAGTTTCAGAATCACCTGTTAATCCATGTACAAAAAGTATTGGGTAAGCTAGGTTATTGCTAGTTAAGCTATTTGATTTTATGCTTTTGTTGTTAGGAATAATATCATAAATTGGATTTTCACCTGCTAACTTTTCCAACTCTTTATAAAGTAGTTTTACTGAGTCAGTAATGAATATTGGTTTTTCTCTTTTTGAATGTCGGATGTCAATTGCGTTCTTGTTAATTTTGTTTTTAATAGGATACTTAAAATTGTTTTGGCCAAAACAATTAAGAGATAAAATCAAAGAGGAAATTACTAATAATAAATTTTTCATCTATCTAAATTTAACGTGAATAAGTATATGAGCGACTAAAATTGTAAGTTCTAATTTTGCGTTTACGCTTGTGTTTAATTTTACGTTTATGTTTTTTGTTTGCGGAAACACGGGCAATACCACTAATTAAACTGCCAAATAGGTTGCCTATTAAATCCGGGTTTGAGTTATTAAACTGACTACTATTTTTACAATAGTGGTTATGGTTTATTACCGTTGGATAAACTACGGGTTTTGGCATGTATAGTTTTGTGTAGTAATTAGGATCTGTCCAGCTTTGGGCATTCACACTAATAGAACACATAAATATAAGTGCTGTTAAAAAGGTTTTCATATCAAAAAAATATAGGTTAATAAAAGTATTTACCACTGGTAGCTTAAATGCACATCAAATTCATAAGAGCCGTAATCGAAATTAACCATACTTGGGAAACCATTATAACTATTGTACAATGTACCTTGTACGCCTCCCATATAATCTTCATCTACTATTTCTCCAAATAGAAAGTCGTAATCGTATAGAACAACATGCGTATTTTCGAATGCATTGTATATTTTAAAGTTTGGATAGAAATTATAAGAACTCCAAGAATAGGCATCATAGTAGTAGGTTGCAGATGGACCGTATGTATTAGAATTATTGTAAACCTTTAAAGCGATATCTGGGTAACTGGATAAACCATCGGAAAAGGTTGATGAGAATGACTGAACCACAACCTTTGTAATTGTAATTAGTGATGGTGTTATTTGTTCATTACAATCGTAGCCAGTATAGCCTTGACTGCATTCCTCGGCTATGTCATTTACTGAGTCTTCTGTACAAGCCGTAGTCACTAAAAGTAAAAGTGTTGCGAATAGTAATGTTGTGTTTTTCATAATAGAGGATTTAGAAGTAAAAATAACACTACTAATATACCAAATAATACAAATCAAAAAATATAACTATACTAACGATATATTATAACGAATTACCGATACCATTTAGCGAATTACCGCAGAAAAAGGTTGTTTAAAACGCTCAAAAAAGTCACCTTTTAAACGCTGAGAAAGGGGGATTAAGTCGTGGTTGAGCATCAGAATCATATCTTCTGATTTTGTATACTCTATACAATGGTTTAAATTTAGTAGGTACGATTTATGGCATCTAAAAAATATGTTCTCAGGAAACAACTCTTCGAGTTCTTTGAGTGATATGGAAGCATAAATGGTCTCACCATTAAGTAAGCTTATTTCGCTGTATACCTTGCTAGCTTTACAATATACAATATCTGCTAACTGAGTAAAAGTATAGCCCTCGCTTGTAGGGATGGCAATTTTTATCAGTTCCTTAGTATTAAAGTGCATGTTTTTAAGGAGCAGTTCGTAGCGTTCCTTCTGGAAACGATTTTCTTCTTTTTGCTTATAGCGTCCAATTGCCTGTATAAGGAGTCTGAAATCTATTGGTTTTTGCAGGTAGTCTATGGCGGCATACCTAAAAGCTTTAAGTGCATATTCTTGGTAGGCTGTGGTAAATATTACTTCAAAAGTAGGGTTTTGGAATAGTTCCAAAAGTTCGAAACCATTTTTACCAGGCATTTCAATATCCAAGAAAACTATTTCTGGCTTTGCTTGAATAATAAGTTTCTCGGCTTCTTCTACATCCTCTGTAAATCCTATTATTTGTATGTCCTTACAGTATTTATCTATAAGAGCGGATAAGGTCTGTCTGGCTATTTTTTCATCGTCAACTATAAGAGCTTTTATCATTATTTTGTATTTAAATTTGTCGGAATATGTAGTATTACTTTAGTACCAACCGTAGTTTCACTTTCTTGTATATTATCCGAAATAGTATGCGAGAACCCTTCTGTACCATAAGCTATATTTAGGTATTCTATACGCTCTTGCATCATTTGTAGACCTTTGGACGTATGTGATTTGTCTTTCTTGGTATCTGCCTTTTTTCTTCCTACTCCATTATCGGTGATGGTACATTTTAAGGATTCATCTTCTAGCTCAAAGAAAATACTTAGTTTTCCTTGGGTGCCTTTACCTAGAAGTCCATGCTTAATTGCATTTTCTACATAAGGTTGTAAAATGAGTGGTGGAACTTTTGCGCCTCTACTAATTATGTTTTCATGTAAGTCAAGTTCAAAGTCAAAACGATCTTCAAATCGCAATTGCTCTAGTCCTATATAAAGTTTAATAAATTCTAATTCATCGTGTAAATAAATTAATTGTTTGCGAGAATGATTCAGTACTAATCGCATTAATTTAGCAAAATCGGTTATGGAAGTAATTGCTTGTTCCTCCTCCTTGAACATGATAATTCCCTGAATTGCATTGAGTACATTAAATACAAAATGCGGATTAAACTGCGCCCTTAAAGCACTTAGTTCTAAGCTAGCCTTTTGCTGTATTTGTTTGATTTCTAGTATTTGTTTGTCGTGTATTTGTTTTTGTCTGCGTTTAGTGAGTAATGCAATGGTATAAATTACTACAGAAAGACCAATTAAAATAAACCACCAAGTTCTCCAAAAAGGAGGGCTAATAGTAAATGAATATTTCTGTTCTTCCGACCAATCGCTATTCGGAACTTTTGCTCTTAAATGAAGACTGTAGTCACCAGGACTTAGGTTGGTATAGTTTGTATTGTTTTGCGAACTCACATTTTGCCAGTCTTCATCTAACCCCTCTAAGTACCATTGGTATTCTAAATATTTACCCGCTGTAAAATGACTAGCGTTAAATTGAAAGTTGAACTGATTTTGTCTGTAATTGAAAGTTGTATTTAATGGGAAGTTCTCCCAATTATTAAGTTCAAGATTTTCGAGTCTTTTTGTATTTACTTTAAATGACTCTAGCTGCACTATCGGTGAAGAACTCTTTTTGCTTTTAGTACTGCCTGATAAGGAAAATATATGTTCCTCGTTTGTTTGGTCGTTTGTATTTGCAGCAAATAGCATTTCGCCATTTTCTTTTAGCATTAATGCTTTGTTATGGCAGAATTTAAAGGGATAACCAGTAGGTTCAGCATACATTTCTATTTGCACTATATTCCCTAAGCTATCGGTGCTAATTAAATGCAGCCCATTATTGGTTCCTAACCAAAGACCATTTCTATGATTATCCCATTTTATAGATTTTATAAGCTCATCGTTTAAGCCATTATTTACATTATAGCTCGTAAAATGGTTGTCCTTAAATCGAAGTAAACCACCCGAAAAGGTGCCTACCCAAATAGTACCATTGGGATCTTTTTCTATCAACCTTGAATTGGAATCAGACATTCCCTCATCTGTAGAATACCGCTGTATTGAGGTGCCATCTATTCTGAGGATGCCTTCTGAATTTGCAATCCATAAATTCTCATTATCTGCTAGTAAATCGTACGACATACCACCAATAGAATCGGGTAGGAGCGTTGTTACTTTTTGGCCATCGTCTACGAGGACTATTCCACCACAGGCGTAATAGGTTTTATTCTTATGCGTTTCTATATCGTATACAAATTGACCTTTCAGTAATTCATTAAAATCTGTCCGTACTTTAAAATCCTTACCATTCCATTCATATATCTTTTCGCCAATACCACCACTTTGTAATTTGTTAGTATGATTTGTATTGATGTTTAGCATAAAACTGGCCCCTTCTTCTAGCCCATAATGAATGCTTTTAGAATCGCTAATTCTATCAATCCCTGTTCTAGAACAAACCCAAATATCATTTTCAAATTCAAGCATTCCAAAACTATTCCTAATGGTATCGAAAGGAACTATTTGAAATTCTGATTCTGAAAACAAAGTCAAGCCGTGGTTGGAAGCTATCCAGAATAATCCATCCTTATCAACAAACAGATCGTAAATGCTAATATCGAACAAGCCAAGTTTATTGTCAATTTCCTTCCAAAGGTCATTCGTGTAAGTCCATAAACCTGAACCGAAAGTGGCTACATAAAAGTTGTTTTTATAGCTTAGTGTATCTACTATTCTAGAGCTAAAAGGTTGGTTTTCTAAAAAGCTATAATCTACTATGTTCTTACTCTCAAACTGAGGAGTTTTTAAGCTGTCTAAATTTGTGATTGTTTCGAAATTGTGTCCATTATAAGTTTGTACACCTTTTTTAGTGTCTAGCCAGAGTAAGCCACTAGTATCAAAATGCAAATCATTTATGGTGTTGTCTAAGAGTCCGTCGGTTCTGTAAAAGGTCTTCACAGAATGGCCATCGTATCTATTTAATCCATAAGGAGTGGCTAGCCATAAATAGTCGCTCTCACCTTGAGCAATTGTAATTACTGCGGCATTAGATAAGCCATCTCTTTGGGAAATTAAAGTTAAATGGTGGTCTTGTGCTAAGCAGAAAGTAGTACTTAGTAAAAATAGTATTAGGATTTTTATATTTTGCATCTAGCGAATATACTAAAGCTTTACATACAGTTTCAAAAAATGTATTATCGTCACGTTTTAACTATTTAACGATACAATTTAACATATTATCGCTGGTTTTAGTATTTTAATATTGAACATAAATAGTTTGTAGAGAATTTTGTTGGCTGCTATACTAGATGTTTGTGTGCAGACAATGTGTATTAATGTATATATAGCTCCAGAAGTAACGATACTTAATTTGCAAAAGTCTAGTAAGTATTATGCTTTTTCATGACGATATGCTTAAGCTTTTTCTTATCAAATGCATAGGGATTTCCAATGTTTTAAGCCTTGTTAACCAAGTCTATATTTTAGTATCTTTATGGAAATTTAGATAGCTCTTATGAACAAAATTCTGATTATTCCATTTTTTATTCTTTCCTTCCTTCAAGTAATAGCACAAACTCATCCATGTGGCTTTACAAATACGATGAACGATAGGTATGCAGAAGAACCTTCTTTGCTAGAAATGAGAGCAGCTTACGAAATTGAGATTCAACAAATCATCAATTCAAAATCTAGTTTTGCCCAAAAAACCATTCCCGTAGTTATTCATGTAATCTATAACGACTCTTATTCAAACATCTCTTCTAGTCAAGTAGCAAGTGCGATTACTGCAATTAACGAAGATTTTAATGCGAGTAACTCAGATTTTAGCTCTGTAATTTCAGCTTTTAGTGGTGTAAAGTCAAACCTTAATATAAACTTTGAGCTCGCTAATTTAGATCCGAGTGGTAATGCTACTTCTGGAATTACCAGAACACAATCTGACTTAACCGACAGCGCAGGAGAAAATGTAAAAGCTTTAGTCAATTGGGATTCAGACATGTATTTAAATATATGGGTTGTAGACAATATTGAAAGTGGAGCGGGAGCTTACGCCTATTATCCAGGAACAGCCCCTAGTGGTAACGAGGGTATTGTGTGTAGACATAGTCAATTTGGAACCTGGGGAACTTCTAGCTCCTCTAATTTTTCAGCTACTACACTTACACACGAAATAGGACATTATTTAAATTTAGCTCACACATGGGGGAATTCTAACGATGCCGAATTAGAAGCTAATTGTAACGAAGATGATGGAGTTAGTGATACCCCAAACACTAAAGGGACACTATATGGTTGTAATACCAACCAATCTACTTGTGGTTCTTTGGACAATGTTCAAAATTATATGGACTATACAGACTGCACTAATATGTTTACTACCGGACAGAGATCTAGAGTACATGCAGCATTACATTCCTCTCAAGGTGGGAGAGTAAACTTATGGCAATATGAAAACCTTATTGCTACTGGTTTAGTAGATGATTCTTCTTGCGATGAGGAACTTATAACTGTTCAAATTCACACAGGAACTTATGCAAATGAGGTTTCTTGGGTGATATTAGATCAAGGAGGCGAAGGTATAGCTGGTGGTGGCGGAACCTATAGTAATAATTCAGACTACTATACTTCGGTATGTTTAGAACAAGGCTCTTATACTTTTGAATCTATAGATTCTTATGGAGATGGTTGGAATGGCGGTTATTATAATGTTAGAAATTGTGATAATGTTATTATTGCAAACAACAGTAACCCGACAGGTAATGGTGCAACAGAGAGCTTTATAGTTTCAGATTGTGGTTCAGTTCCTGGTTGTACGAACCCCGATGCTACAAATTACAATCCATTAGCTAGCGAGGACGATGGCTCCTGTTTGATACTAGGCTGTACAGACTATAATGCAGAGAATTACAATCCTGATGCAAATGAGGAAGATGGTACTTGTATCTTAAATGGTTGTACAGACGACTCTGCAATAAATTACAATTCACTGGCAAATACAGATGATGCAACCTGTGAATATGTGCAAGTACCTAACCTATTTAATTACGAATTAACAGGAGCTAACCATACAATTGTATTACCCGAAGATATGAGCTTTAGCCTACTTAACACGCCGCTATCGAACTTTGATATAATAGGTGTTTTTTACGATGATATTAATGGAACTGAACATTGCGCTGGTTATGCCATTTGGCAGAGTACAACCAATTCTATTGCCGTACAAGGTGATGATGCTACCACAGAAGAAATTGATGGTCTAGAAGAAGGCGGAACATTTAAAATAAAAGTTTGGGATCAGTCTGAAGATTTATTCTTTGACTGTGTGGTTCATTATCTGGAATCTATGCCAAACCAAGGTGAATATACTACGAATGGAATATCTGCAATTACAGATGGTTCTGCTATCCCTCCGGTAACGAGTCAGCAAATAGAACTTCCTTTGGGTTGGAGTCTTTTCTCTACTTATTTGGTCTTAGAAAATATGGATGTAGAAGTAGCTTTGAGTCCTGTTTTTGAAAATATTGTTATTGTGAAGGATTTTCAAGGGAATGCTTACCTAGCCGATTGGGGATTTAATGGTATTGGCGATTTAGTACACGGAGACGGATATCAAATAAAAATGATGCTAGGCTCTACTTTAGAGCTTTCAGGTGATTATTATGCCCCAGAAGAAGTGCAAATTACACTGCCTTTAGGCTGGAGTATATTTGGTTATTTACGTACCCAAGCTGCAGATTGTATTGCTGTAATTCAATCTATTAGCAGTGATGTTGTTATTGTGAAAAATTCTTCAGGTGCTGCCTACTTACCCTCTTGGGACTTTAACGGAATTGGGAACCTAAAACCAGGAGAAGGCTATCAGATAAAAATGAATAGTACTCAAACTTTAGAGTTTAATTCAAATTTGGATGGGTATTAGTGAATTGCTGATTTTTGAGGATACATTCGCCATGATTCATTTATAAGGTGTCAATAACTAAAATAGCACATATAATTCATCACTCATTAAATGAAATACCGATATTTTAATACTCTTTACAGAGTGTAATTACTGTTTTGTTCACCAATTAATAGCGAAAGAACAGTAGTGTCAAAGTTCTTGAAAAGTCTAGAGAAAATCTTACTAGAAGATCTGTTTATACCTAAAGTCTCCGTTATGACGACACAATGCATAGTTAAATCACTCATTAGAACTTTTGCTGTACTTTCAATAATTACGACAGCAAAAGCAGAAGAGCCAAGCCCAATTTCTCCAAATGGATTAGAGAGTCGTGATTTATTTATTTCTGAATACGGAGAAGCTTATAATTCTGACAAGTATTTAGAGTTGTTTAATCCTACTAATGATACCCTAGATTTGTCAGATTACCAGTTGTGGAAAGTCGTTAATGGTGGTGTATGGCCAGAATATACATTTGATTTAAGTGGTGTGGTATTCCCACAAGAAACGTATGTACTAGTAAATGATTTGGCAATTGAGGGGATTCTACAATTAGCAGACACAGTTTCTTCATTTTGCTCTTTCAATGGTGATGATGCAATAGGATTAGCTAAGAGAGACACTGTTACTGGTGATTTCTTTTTAATTGATGTTATTGGAGAGCCAGGCGAAGATCCTGGGGATGCTTGGATGGTAGCAAATGACAGTAGCGCTACAAAAAAAAAACTCTACCCTAGTAAGAATTCCTAGCTATTGTAGCCCAAATACTAATTGGGTCTCAAGTTCCGAAAATGAATGGTATGTACTACCTATAAATATTTGGAATGGGATAGGTATTCACGAAGGTTGCGAAATAGACGGATGTACAGATACAGAAGCAATGAACTACAACCTTAATGTAGTTCAAGATGATGGAAGTTGTTCTTATAATTATATCCCTGGGCTGACATATTATGGTTCTGATAATTTTATTGAATACCATGCAGGGAATTTGCCAATTATTATTTCTGCGCCTCATGGAGGTCATTTTGCGCCTGACTCTATTGCTGATTGTGGGAATTGTATTTCCGCTAAAGATTCTTACACTCAAGAGGTAGTTCGTTATTTGAAGGAATCTATTCACCAACAAACAGGCTGTTATCCACACGTAGTTATAAATAAATTACATAGAAGTAAATTGGAGCCTAATCATGATGATTCAGAATTATCAAACTTCTCAGACTTTACTTTACAACTTTGGAATGAGTATCAAAACTTTATTGATTCTGCCAGTCAAAAAATTGAAAATGATTTTGGGAAAGGCTTGTTTTTAGATTTTCATGGGCATGCTCATACTTTACAGAAAATTGAATTAGGATATTTATTAACAAGTTCAGAGTTGCAGCTTAGCGATAGTCTATTAGATCTTAGTGATATTCAAAATGAGTCCAGTATTAAATCATTAGCGAATACTAATGACTCTCTTAGCTTTTCGCAATTACTTAGAGGACAACACAGTTTTGGCGGAAAGCTTGAAGCTATGGGTTTTCCAGCTCTACCCTCTACCGTTTCGCCACACCCTATAGGAGATACCCCTTATTTTACTGGAGGCTATATGACACGAAGACATGGCTCAAATGAGGGAGGAAACATAGATGGCATACAGCTAGAGTTGTATTCAGAAATTCGTTGGAACCCTACAAGTAGAATCGTATTTGCCGATAGTATGGCTACTTTATCTTTGGAATACCTTGAACAACATTATTTTGAGGGTTTTTCATTATTATATTGTAATAATCAAACTGAAGGTTGTACAGATTCTACTGCTATCAATTATAATTCAACAGCTATTATAGATGACGGTACTTGTGACTTCTATCAGACACTTGATATACCGCAAGGTTGGTCCTTATTCTCAACTTATATAGTGGCCGATAATATGAATGTACCAACAATTTTAGCACCCATAATCGACAAAGTAGTCATTGTTAAAAATTATTTAGGTGCAGTGTACTTAAGTCAATGGGATTTCAATTCTATTGGAGACTTAGTATATGGTGCAGGGTATCAAATAAAAACTAGCCAAGCTACAACACTTGAGCTTATGGGAGATTATAATGCCCCAGAAGAAGCACAAATTATACTTCCTCTTGGTTGGAGTATGTTTGGTTATTTACGAACCCAAGCCGCAGATTGTATCGCAGTACTAGAGTCTATAAGTAGTGAAATTGTAATTGTTAAGAATTCTACTGGTACAGCGTATCTACCTGCATGGGACTTTAACGGAATCGGTAATCTTAAACCAGGAGAAGGTTATCAGATCAAAATGAATAGCACACAAATATTGGAGTTTAATTCTAATTTAGAGAACTATTAAATTATTTCTAGTTTGAATCCTAATTGTTTAAAGCTTCTAGAAATATAAGTCTGACTATTAGTCTGCGTCCTTTCGAGAAACCAATTAAGTTGTAGATCTAACGACTCTATTTAACCTTCCAATTTAAACCTAGGGCAAAGAGTTTAGGTTTGAAGTCGTAGCTCATATGCAACATCAGTCGTTTACTTTCGATAGATATATTAGTACCAATATTTAAATTCAATCCATTTTTATTAAAATCATTTACATAGTACTTACCAAGTGGTTTTGCATAAGCTTGGGTGCCGTCTTCACTTTCTTCAATGCCTCCAGTGTCGTTGTAAAATTGGTATC
>Ga0308004_10000992_pt1 | contig 12635 bp, 12 predicted proteins | sample Neamet38_FD_203156 | JGI IMG/M metagenome (GOLD analysis project Ga0308004, IMG submission 203156) | Marine microbial communities from water near the shore, Antarctic Ocean - #38 | ecosystem: Environmental > Aquatic > Marine > Unclassified | place: Southern Ocean | collected 2014-06-06 | reverse complement strand
CATTTTTATAAAAGGAAGTATTACTGATGAAACCTTTATTGAAAATCTGTTTCAAGAACATAAATTTGACGATGTCATTCATTTAGCAGCAGAATCTCATGTAGATCGTTCCATTACAGATCCTTTGGCCTTTGCCAAAACCAATATTATGGGCACCATGAACCTTTTGAATGCTTTTAAAAATCTTTGGAAAGACAACTGGGAAGATAAATTATTTTATCATGTAAGTACAGATGAGGTCTATGGAAGCTTAGGGAAAACGGGGCTTTTTAAAGAAACAACATCTTATGATCCCAACTCGCCCTATTCGGCATCAAAAGCGAGCTCCGATCATTTTGTAAGAGCTTATGGAGAAACCTATGGAATGCCTTATGTAATTAGTAACTGTTCAAATAATTATGGAGCAAATCAATTTCCTGAAAAATTAATACCACTATTTATTAATAATATTATTAATAATAAAGCATTGCCAGTTTATGGGGATGGAAAATATACCCGTGATTGGTTATTTGTTAATGACCATGCAATTGCTATTGATTTAATATTTCATAAAGGGGAAAAAGGAGAGACCTACAATATAGGAGGTTTTAACGAGTGGCAGAATATTGATTTAATTACACTGCTTTGCAAACAGATGGATGTGAAGTTAGGGAGAACAGAAGGTACAAGTTTAGACTTAATTACTTATGTTAAAGATAGACCAGGTCATGACTTGCGCTATGCAATTGACGCCTCTAAAATTAATAAAGAATTAGGCTGGGCTCCAACAGTTACTTTTGAAGAAGGTTTATCAAAAACTATTGATTGGTATTTAGATAACTCTGCTTGGATGAAGCGTATTGTAAATGGAGAGTATGAAAGTTATTATCAAAAACAGTATACAAATTAACGCGAATTAATCCGAATATCACGAATGGATTCCAGTAATAAAATACTTTACAAAGAAGAAAGCTTTAAAATTATTGGGGCTTGTATCTAAGTGCATCTTACATTGGGTGCAGGGTTCTTGGAGGCGGTTTATGAAGAGGCAATGGAAAAAGAATTTAAAATCCAAAAAATACCTTTTAAAAAACAAGTGAAATTGGAGTTATATTACAACAATCAGAAATTGAAAAAACAGTACAGAGCAGACTTTGTTTGTTATGATACTATTATTTTGGAAATAAAAGCGCTGTCACAAATACCTGTTGTATTTTTTACATAGTTAAAAAACTACTTAAAATGCACAAATATGGAATTAGGTATGTTGATTAATTTTGGAACACCTTCATTAACTTATAAAAGAATAATTAATCAGAATAATTCGCGAAATTCGGGTTAATTCGAAAAATTAGCATTTATGAAAGGAATTTTATTAGCAGGAGGAACAGGTACACGATTACACCCATTAACCCTTGCTGTATCAAAACAGTTATTGCCAATTTATGACAAGCCCATGATTTATTATCCGTTGTCGGTATTGATGTTGGCTGGTATTAAAGAAATTCTCATTATTTCGACACCGAAAGATTTACCAAATTTTAAGCAACTATTTGGTAACGGAAGTCAGTTGGGGTTAACGTTAGAATATATAGAGCAACCTACACCAGATGGTTTAGCACAAGCTTTTATTCTAGGGAAAAGTTTTATTGGAAGGGACAATGTTTGTTTAGTGTTAGGGGATAATATATTTTATGGAGCAGGTTTACAAAAAATATTGTTTAAAGCAGTAAATACAGTTAAAGAAGAACAAAAAGCAATTGTTTTCGGTAATTATGTAAATGACCCAGAGCGTTATGGTGTTGCAGTATTTGATACAAATAAGAATGTGATAAGTATTGAAGAAAAACCTAAAAATCCTAAATCTAATTATGCAGTGGTTGGTTTGTATTTTTATCCAAATTCTGTAATAAAAATAGCAGAAGGGGTGAAACCATCAGAACGTAGAGAATTAGAAATCACTTCAGTGAATCAAGCGTATTTGGAGCAAGGAGACTTAAAAATGGAAATTTTAAGTAGAGGTTTCGCTTGGTTAGATACAGGCACTCATGAGGCTTTAACAGAAGCAACAGAATTTGTAAAAGCAGTAGAAAAACGAACGAGTTTAAAAATTGCATGTATTGAAGAAATAGCCTTTAAAATGAGTTTTATTACGCAGCCAGAATTACAAGCATTAGCAACACCTCTTTTAAAATCTGATTATGGGAAGTATCTCGATAACCTCATAAAAATTGCTTAATGAATCCATACCTTTCAATTTTAGGAACGTTACTTTTTACAGTGTGCGGTCAAATTGCACTTAAATATCGTGTAGATCTACTTAAAATAAAATTACCAGAATTATTTTTAGATAAAATTATTTATGTAATCAAGTTGTTATTTGATCCAATTATTCTTTCAGCCTTTGTAGCTGCATTTATAGCTTCGTTATTTTGGATAGCTACTATGACAAAGATGGAAATAACAAAAGCATATCCTTTTATGAGTTTAGCACCAGTATTGGTTTTTTTAGTTGGTATTATACTGCTTAATGAATCATTTTCTTGGGGAAAAGTAATTGGATTGATTTTTATTATAATTGGAACAATAGTTACGGTTAAATTTTAACTTAATTAGAATTAAAATCACATAATATTTCAAAAATGAATACGAGAAAAGATATTTCTATAGTTGTCCCTGTTTATTATGGTGACAATACAATTGAAGAATTAGTCGTCAGATTACAAAAAGTTTTTTTTATTCTAAAGAAGGATTTTGAAATTATTTTAGTTGAAGATTTTAGTCCTGACCAATCATGGGAAAAAATACAAGCGATTTGTGAAGTAAATAATTTTGTAAAAGGAATTAAATTTAGTAGAAATTTTGGTCAGCATTATGCAATAGCTGCAGGACTAAAATTTGCAAATGCAGAATGGACAGTAGTTATGGATTGTGATTTGCAAGATATTCCAGAAGAAATTCCAAAACTCTATGAAAAGGCAAACGAAGGTTACGATATAGTTTTTGCACAACGAACCGTTCGACGTGACGGTTATTTGAAAAAAATATTTTCTAAATTATTTTATAAAGTTTTTTCTTATTTAACAGATACTAGTCAAGATGCTTCAATTGCTAATTTTGGTATCTACAACTATAAAGTCATTAATGCAATTAATGCTATGGGCGATTCAATTAGATATTTTCCAACAATGGCTCAATGGGTAGGGTTTAAAAGTTCAAAATTAGAAGTAGCACACGGTAAAAGAGAAGATGGTAAATCTACATATACCTACAGTAAATTATTTAGCTTAGCCTTTAATAATATTATTGCATTTTCAGACAAACCTCTTAGAATCACAGTTAAATTTGGTTTTCTTATTTCAGGAATTTCAGGAATTTCAGGAATTTTCTATTTAATAAAGTATTTTAAAGGAGATATTGAAGTTCTTGGGTTTACAAGTTTAATAATTGCGTTATTTTTTCTGTCAGGTATTATAATTTTAGTATTAGGTGTAATAGGTGTTTATTTAGGTAAAGCTTTTGATAAGTTAAAAAATAGACCAACTTATATAATAGAAAAAAATATAAATATTGAAAAATGATCGTCGAAGATTTAACTTGGGATTCTGAATTTTTTGGATTTAAAATAGGAAAAATTGATAAATTAGAGCAATATAATTTATCTGGAAGTAATTTATTGCAAACATCCAATATACACGAATTAGTTTATGTTTTTTCAAATTATAGGCTTGAAGATACACCTCTAATGTCATTAGTTGATATAAAACTTGATTATAAGAGAGTTATTAATTGTAATGAATTATTTAATAACGAAAATAAAGAAATAGTTTTTTATAATACCGAATACTCTTTTTTAATCAATGATATTTATGAACTCGCTTTTATAAGTGGTCAATATTCTAGATTTAAAACTGATGAAAATTTTAAAAATGACTCTTTCAAAAAATTATACAAAAAATGGATTGATAGTAGTATAAAATCTGATAATATTGAACTTATTTTATATGTGCATGATGAAAACGTTTTGGGTTTTGTTTCCGTTGAAAATTTGGGTAATAATATTAGAATTGGACTAATTGCAGTAGACTCGAGACATCAAGGAAAGCAAATTGGAAGTAAGTTGATGATGTCTGTTTTTAATTACGCTAAAAATAAAAAAATATTCAAAGTTTTTGTAGCAACTCAAAAAGAAAATAAAAATGCTTGTAATTTTTATTTGAAAAATAAATTTCAATTACACTCAGAGAAATTTATATATCATATTTGGAATAAATAATATTTAATAAAAATTGATGATACCATTTAATAAACCCTATTTAACAGGAGCAGAAACTAAGTATATAGAAGATGCTGTTAGTACCGGTAAAATTTCTGGTAACGGGAAATACACAAAAAAATGTCACGAATTTTTTGAAGAAACGTACGGTTTCAAAAAAGTACTTTTAACAACATCTTGCACAGATGCATTAGAGATGTGTGCTATATTAGCTAATATAGAGCCTGGAGATGAAGTTATAATGCCTAGTTTCACATTTGTTTCTACAGCGCTTGCATTTATTAGGCAAGGTGCCAAAGTTGTTTTTACTGATTCATATCATGATAATCCAAATATAGATGCAGGTAAAATAGAAGAATTAATCACTTCAAAAACAAAAGTTATTGTTCCTGTTCATTATGCTGGAGTTTCTTGTGATATGGATAAAATTATGGCATTAGCAGAAACATATAATCTGTTAGTAATTGAAGATGCTGCTCAAGCAATTGATAGTTTTTATATTAATTATAAAGGAGAAAAGAAGGCCTTAGGAAGCATTGGGCATATGGCGGCCTTTTCATTTCATGAAACAAAAAATATTATTTCTGGCGAAGGAGGTATGCTAGCAATTAATGATGAGCGTTTTATTAATCGATCTGAAATTATTTGGGAAAAAGGAACTAATAGAGCTGAGTTTTTTAGAGGTGAAGTAAATAAATATGGATGGGTAGATACTGGCTCATCTTTTCTACCTTCAGAAATTATTGCTGCTTTTTTATGGGCACAAATAGAAAATTTAGGAAAAATACAATCCAAAAGAAAAGCTATTTGGGAACAATACTATGTTGGTTTGAAGCAGAAGAATCATAAAAATATAAAACTACCACAGGTGACAGATTATGCTACTAATAATGCACATATGTTTTATATTATTGCGGAAAATATAGCTCACAGAACAAAAATTATTAATAATCTAAAAGAGCACAAATTTATTGCTGTTTTCCATTATATATCCTTACACTCAAGTCCATACTATTTGAATAAACACGATGGAAGAGTACTTGAAAATGCTGATATGTTTACGAGTAACTTAATAAGACTTCCTTTTTATTATGAGCTTTCAGATGAAAATATTTCTAAAATTATAAATCTTATTAGATAAATTATATGGATTCAAAAATTTTTAAAGTACTGTTTTATATTACAGTAATCTTAAATGTGTTTTTAATAATAAGTTATTTGGCTTATCCAATAATAGGTGACGATTCAGGCTTTTATATCGCTATAGCTAGGGAATTATATAGTGGTAAAATTTATTTTCAGGAAATAGGAATTAGTTATAATCCATTGTCTATTATATTTTTTGGTATCCCGTACCTTTTTTCAGATGATCCAAGTTATAGTTTGCATTTAGCTATAAATATTCTTTTTGTTTTAGGATCATCATCTATTTTATATCAAATTTTAAAAACATTCTCTTTCAGTAAAATTAATAATTTATTTTTCAGCTCCTTTTTTGTTTTGTTAAGTTTAGTACTGGATGGGAAATACGTAATGTTGGAGCCTGTATCAGTCTTTTTTCAGTTGGCTGCCTTCTTTTATTATATACAATATTTAAATGATTTCAAATTCAAAGAAATCTTTTTAGTGGGTATTTTTATTTCCTTAGCTTTCTTATCCAAGCAATATGGCTTGTTTATAGCACTTCCTATTGGTTTGCATATGCTATTAAAAAATAGAATAAAATTTAAAGATATATCCATTTTAATAGCAGGATGTATAGTTCCGATAGGTTTATTATATATTTATTTTTTGTATTATGATATGTATCTATTAGAGTTTATTAATCATATCCTCGGTAAAGGAGTTCAACTAGATATGGGGAATGGAACAGGAATTGGAACAAGTTTCTTTTCATATCCCTTAGATTTTGTCTATATAATTATATTCAATTTATATGCGCTTCTTATTCCTTTCTTACTTCTAAAATATTATAGAAAATTAGATAATAAAAGAACATTAATTTTAGTGGCAGCTGTCACTTCTTTATCAGTGCTTATTTTCGCAAATTATTGGCATTATTATCAATATATAATCCCTTTCTGGATCATTTTATTTGTATATCTATTTGAGAAAATAATTAAAAGTAAGTTTAAAGTGCTTTTAGCTTTGTTGTTTGCAGTTTCTTTAAGTTTTATAGGATTGTATTCGGTGCTTTCTTTTTCAGGTAAGAAATATACAATCGCTATACAGGAAAAGACCTCCACTTTGTTGTCTAAAATTATTCCTATTGAATCTGAAGTATATTTAGATGGGTTGTCTCCATCATATTATTACACATGTAAATTGAAATCTATTAATTTAAAAAAAATAGGATTTACTTTCCCAGGTTATTTTTATCCTAAAACTATAATAAACAATTTAAATCCTGGCGCATATTTGATTGTTTCTGAAAGTAAACTGCAAACTTATAATAATTTTATATCTGATTGTAACGCACAAAAAATAGAAACAAATAATCAAGTATATTATATAATTATGAAGAAGTTTAATATCGATCTCTTATAGTTTATAATTAATATAATGAGCCAGTTAAAAAAAGGGGCAATTCTTTCTTATATAAATATTCTATTAACCAATGTAATTGGATTGATATTAACCCCGTTTATAATTAAATCTCTGGGAGATTCAGAGTATGGTCTATATGCTTTAATAGGATCATTTATAGCTTATTTTTCTTTGATGGACTTAGGCTTAAATAATACAATTATTAGGTTTGTAGCAAAGTATAGAGCAGAGAAAGATAGCAAAGGAGAAGCAAATTTTTTAGCTGTTATTCTTTTAATATACTCTGTAATTTCATTAGTAATTGTTGTAATAGGAATAATAACATATTTCAACTTAGATAAAATATATGGTAGTGCTTTAACAGCTGCGGAGTTGTATAAAGCTAAAATAATGTTTGTTATATTAATTTTTAATGTGGGGATTACGCTTCCTGGAGGTTCTTTTGTAGCAATTAGCACAGGATATGAGCAATTTGTTTTTCCAAGAGCAGCAATTTTAATAAAATATCTTATTCGGTCAATAGTGTTAGTAGTAGTACTTCTCTATGGAGGTGATGCAATCTCTATCGTAATTTTAGATACCGTAATAAATGTACTCTTTATAACAGTTAACTGGTTATTTGTTAATAAAAAATTGAAGGTTAAATTTAAATTATATGATTTAAACAAAGAACTCCTTGCCGAGGTTTTTTCATATTCAATTTGGATTTTTATGATTGCTATCATAGCACAATTTCAATGGCAGTCTGGTCAACTAGTTTTGGGAGCTTTAAAAGATACGACTACCGTAGCTATTTATGCAGTGGGCGTGATGTTAGGCACTTATTATGGTGCTTTTGCATCTGCCTTTTCTAGCTTATTATTACCAAAAGCAACAAAGATGTTATATAGTAATGCATCTAAAGATGAAATAGATAATATGTTTATTAAAATTGGGAGAATTACTTTGATTATTTTATTTTTTATTTTAGGTGGGTTTATTCTATACGGCAAACAATTTGTAACACTATGGTTAGGTGAAAACTATATACTCTCTTGGAAAATAGCTCTTTTTATTATGCTAGTTATAACAATCCCATTAACTCAAAGTTTTGCTAACAGTATATTAGAAGCTTTAAATAAAATTAAATTTAAAGCAATACTGTCTCTTTCAGCAATTACAATGGGAATGATATTAGGAGTCTTTTTAGTAGAACAACATGGTTCATTGGGTATGATCTTTGGAATACTATTTGGACGTTTTTTAAGTGAGCTTTTATTAAATATTTACTATATAAAAATATTGCAATTAGATATTTTGCAATTCTTAAAAAAAGTTTTCATTAGAATTAGTATTGTATTCTCTGTAATTTTGGTGTTAGGGTTACTTATAGATGAAATACCGGGAGAAGGTTGGTTAAATTTTATTAGTAAAATTTTTATATATGGAATAATTTTTTCATTAATTTCCTATAATTTTATAATTAATAAAGAAGAAAAATTGATAATTAAAAAAAATATAAAAATTAAACAATGAAAATTAAAACAATAACATGTCATAAGGTCTATAACCATGGCGCGAGTTTACAAGAATACGCCTTGTTAAAATATTTAAACAATATAGGGCATGAAGCTAAAACGATAGATTATACACCCCATTATTTAAGTGGTCATTTTAATTTATTTGCGATTTCAAATCCAAAATTCGGTAAAAATGTAATCATTAAAATTTTATATTTATTAGCAAAACTACCTCAAAGATTACCTTTATTAAAAAGAAAAAAGGCCTTTGATATTTTTGAAGAAAAGTACATCCCTTCAACAAGTTGCAACTATAAAACGAACGAAGAGCTAAAGCAAGAACTTCCAGATGCTGATGGTTATATTTGTGGAAGTGATCAAATATGGAATTCTTTTTTTCAGAATGGGAAAGATCCATCGTTCTATTTAAACTTTGTTCCATCAAATAAATTAAAAATATCCTATGCGGCAAGCTTTGCGATAGATGCAATTGAAGAGAGCTTAAAGCCATTTGTAAAAGAAAATATTGAAAGAATTGATAAGATTTCGGTAAGGGAGAACTCAGGTTTGAAGATTTTAGAAAATTTAAGTATAACAAGAGCTGTACACGTTTTAGATCCAGTTTTTTTAATAGGGTCAAAATACTGGGAAGAAACTTTTGTAACTCCTATCAAAGAGAAATTCATTTTTGTATATGATTTTGAATCAAATAAAAACATAGAACGAATTTCTATAGAAACAGCAAAAAAACATAATTTAAAAATATTTACTGTAAACCAAAATATTACATATGCTGATAAGAATTTCTTTAGGAAAAGTCCTGAAGTTTTTTTGTCTTTAATTAGTAATGCTAGCTTCATAATCGGTAACTCTTTTCATGCTTTAGCTTTTTCTCTAATTTTTAACAAAATATTTTTTGTTGTTGATAGAAATGAGAAAATTAATACAAGAATGAGAGATTTTATGTCCTCCTTAAATTTATCATATTTAAATTTAGATGTAGATGAATTTAAAACCTTTGATAAGGTTAGTATAAATTATGAGAGAGTTAATTTTGAATTAAGAGAAAAAATAAAAAAATCTCAAAACTTCTTAAAAAAAGCTTTAAAAAATGATAAATAAAATTAAGGCAAAACTGTATGCTTTTTTGTTTTGGCAAACAAGGTCAGGAGAAGTTTTAAATAAAATATATGATTTACAAATCTTTTTTCGAAATTCATTTACTACAAATAATCTTAAAAGTAAGGAGAGTTATCAGGCATTTCTAACTAAACAGTATCATATTATAGAAAAGGGTCTAGCCTTACCTAGGCCAAGAGCCTTTTTCGGTAAACCTAAAATCAAAAAATTAATTAAAGTATCCAATACGTATATGAAAAAATTTGGTGAAGATCGAATTATAAAAAACATTCATGGTACATTGAATACTTACCTAAAAAGGAACAAGGGCTTAATTACTCAAGATTTAGACTTTTATAATCTTATTTTGAATTTTGTTAAAAAAAATTCAGGTGAATTATTAGGTGGTGTTAAAAAAGTAAATAAGACTGAAATAAAGGATGCTATTAATTTAGATTTTAAATCATTTATTAAATCAAGATCTAGTGTTCGTTTTTTTTCTAAAGAACAAGTGTCAATAAAAAAACTACAAAAAGCTATTGCATTGGCAAGGTATACTCCCTCAGTTTGCAATAGGCAAAGTTGGAGAGTTCATCACTTTAGAGATAGATCGACAATGAATCTTTTGCTTAATATACAAAATGGTAATGGTGGTTTTAATCAATCTATTAACCAGTTATTAATTATTACCGGCGATACTAAAAAGTTTACACAAATGGAAAGCAATCAAGTTTTTGTCGATGGTGGATTGTTTTCGATGAGTCTTTTGCTATCATTACATTCTCAAGAAATTGCTTCATGCTGTTTAAACACTTGCCTTCCATACTTGGATGAAATTGAAGTCAAAAAAATTGCTAATATCCCACAATCAGAAAGGTTAATTATGATGATTGGAGTTGGTAATTACAAAGAAACTTATGAAGTTGCAATATCTGACAGAGTTCCGTTGAGTGAAATCCTAAATGTAAACTAATAGTCCATTTAAAATGATTCCAAAGATTATACATTTTTGTTGGTTAAGTAATGACGATTATCCTAATTCAATTAAAGAATGCTTAGAAAGTTGGCAAAAATTTCTTCCTGATTATGAATTTATCCTTTGGGATACAAAAAGATTTAATCTAGAAAATAATACCTGGGTTAAACAAGCATTTGAAGAAAAGAAGTATGCTTTTGCAGCTGACTATATAAGGCTTTATGCAGTTTATAATTACGGGGGAATTTATTTAGATATGGATGTTGAAGTGTTAAAGAAATTTGATGATCTTTTAAATCTCCCTTACTTTATTGGCTCAGAAGGAGGCGGAATTATTGAAGCAGGTGTTTTTGGAGCTATTGCAAAGACAAGTTGGGTCGGAGATTGTCTAAATTACTATAGTGATAAGAGTTTTATTAATCTTGATGGTTCTTTTAATACATTGACCCTACCAAGAATAATGATGTCTCAAATAACCGAAAATAGAGAGATTATACAGGCACCTGTGCTAGACTTTAGTACATCAGATCAATATTCAGATGATAATTTTTTGATTATGTTACCTAAAGACTTTTTTTGCGCAAAAAATCAAGGAACAGGAATTATTGAAACTACAAATAATACGTATTGTATTCATCATTTTGCTATGTCTTGGGTCCCAAAAAGTAATTTATTATTTCTGTCTAACTTTAAAAGAGCTTTAATCAAAATTTTTGGAGTTAAAGTCATTAGCAAATTTATTGACCTAATGCAGCTTAAACAAATAAAAAACTTTTTCACAAATTCATGAAAGTTGTATTTATAACAGATCAAATATATTTACATGGAGGTTTGGAGCGCGTTCTAATTAATAGAATGAATATTCTATGCAAACTAAATACGATTGATGTTTTTTTGATTACTTCTAAGCAAAACGGAAATAAAGCTTGCTATAAAATGAACTCTTCGATTACTCATTTCGATATTGATATTAATTATAATAATTCAAAAAGCTATTTTTCATTTGAAAATCTTATAAAATCCCCAAAGCATTTTCTCAAATTGAGAGACGTATTAAAAAAAATAAACCCTTCATGCATCGTATTATCTAATTTTGGTTTTGATTTTTATTTTTTACCTTTTACTTTAAAGGGAATAAAGAAAATTAAGGAATTCCATTCTTCAAGATATTACTATTCAAAAGAAATCATAACAGCATCCTTTTTTAAAAAAACTATTAATAAGATTAATCTTTATATCGAAAAAAGATATGACAAGTTAGTATTATTAAATTCTGATGAAAAAAAATATTATCATTCTCAAAACTCGGTTGTCATTCCAAATTTTATATCCTATTCACAAAAAAATAAATTAGAAAAACAATTCAAAAAAAACATGATAATTGCAGCAGGTAGAATTGCTCCTGTAAAACAATTTCATCATTTAATTCAAGCTTGGAGTATTATTTCAAAAGATTTTCCAGATTGGAATGTAGAAATTTATGGAGAAGGTGACAAGCAATTATTAAATGAATTAATTAAAAAAAAGACTGTTTCAAATATCCAGTTTATGGGAGCTACAAATAAGTTAAATAAAAAAATGGAAGAAGCCTCTATATATGCTTTAACTTCGTCTACGGAGTGCTTCCCTATGGTATTATTAGAAGCTTTGTCCTGTGGATTACCCATAATTTCATATGATTGTCCTCATGGTCCAAGAAATATTATAACAAATAATAAAGACGGAATTTTAATAACGCATAATAATATAACAGCATTTGCAAAGGAATTATCAAAACTTATAGACAATACTCTATTAAGAGCTGAAATGAGAAAAAATAGTTTAAAAAATATATCTCGTTTTAATGAAGAAAATATAATGCCAAAATGGTTGCAACTGTTTAAAAACAAATGATATGATTTTTAACTCCATTGTTCCATTACCGATTTACACCCCTCTATTTTACAATGTCATTTTAGTATTGGTAATTTTAGCAGCAGTACACTTATTTAATAATGGTTATGACATAGGCAATCTAAAAAAGAAAGATATGCTCTCCATAAGTTTATTATTGTTTGTTATATTATATATGGGTTTACGCCCAATAAGTTCTCGATATTTTGGAGATATGGTTACTTATAGCCGTTATTTTAAACGGTTCCAATCCGGTGGTGAAATAAGAGTATCTGAAGATATGGCGTGGCATATTTTTATGAAGTTTTGTAGTAGTATTATGACGGTTAAAATGTTCTTTTTAGTT
>Ga0308004_10000985_pt1 | contig 12678 bp, 11 predicted proteins | sample Neamet38_FD_203156 | JGI IMG/M metagenome (GOLD analysis project Ga0308004, IMG submission 203156) | Marine microbial communities from water near the shore, Antarctic Ocean - #38 | ecosystem: Environmental > Aquatic > Marine > Unclassified | place: Southern Ocean | collected 2014-06-06 | reverse complement strand
GCAAAGAAAATATAAATTTACCTAAAACAACTTTCTCCATGAAGGCAAACTTACAGAATAAAGAGCCTGAAATTTTAGAATATTGGAAAAAAATTGATCTTTATAAAGAGTTGAGAAAATCTAATAAAGGTAAAGAGAAGTTTATACTTCATGATGGCCCACCGTATGCAAATGGAAATATTCATATGGGTACAGCTTTAAATAAGATTTTGAAAGATATAATAGTAAAATTTCATCAGATGGACGGTAAAGACTCTGTATATGTTCCAGGATGGGATTGTCATGGTCTACCTATTGAATGGAAAATTGAAGAACAATACAAAAAAGCTAAAAAAAATAAAAATGAAGTTCCGATAACAGAATTTAGAAAAGAATGTAGAGAATTTGCTGAAAAATGGATTGAGGTTCATAAAACACAATTTAAAAGATTGGGCGTTATTGGAGATTGGGATAATCACTACGCGACAATGAGCTTTGATGCAGAAGCTCAGATTGTTAGAGAGTTAGGTAAATTTTTAAAAGAAGGAAGTCTTTACAGAGGATTTAAACCTGTTCTTTGGTCAACAGTTGAAAAAACTGCGCTTGCTGATGCTGAAGTAGAATACCAAGATCACAAATCAGATACAATTTATACAGCCTTCCCAGTTATAAAAACAAATTTGAAAGAATTAGAAGGAACAGATATTATTATATGGACTACTACTCCTTGGACTATACCAGCAAACAAGGCTTTAGCTTATAATGAGGCTCTAGATTACTTAATAATAGAATTAAATGATGAAGGAGATTTTAAAAATAAAAAAATTGTGGTTGCAGCAGCTTTATTAGAGTCATTTATAAAAGATTGTGAAATTAAAAAATTTAAAGAAATAAAAAAATTTAAAGGACAAGATTTTAAAAATACAATTTGTAGCCACCCTTTTTTAGAGCTTGGTTATAATCATGACATCCCAATGCTTGAAGCAAGATTTGTTACAACAGAGCAGGGAACAGGTATTGTTCATTGTGCACCAAGTCATGGTCCTGATGACTTTAATCTTTGTTTAAAGCACGGGATAAAAGCTGTAGAGACTGTAGATGGTGATGGCAAATACACTAAAAACATTCCTTTATTTGAGGGAACTCATATTTTTAAAGCTAACTCAATTGTTATTGAAAAATTAAAAGAACAAAAAAAGTTATTATCTAATGGAGAGCTAGTTCATTCATACCCACATTCGTGGAGATCAAAAGCACCCCTTGTTCATAGAGCAACTCCGCAATGGTTCATTTCAATGGAAAGTCATGGCTTGAGAAAAAAAGCCTTAAAAGCTCTTGATGACACTAAATTTTATCCAGACAAAGGTAGAGAAAGAATAAAAGCAATGATTGAATCAAGGCCAGATTGGTGTGTTTCAAGACAGAGAGTTTGGGGTGTTCCACTTCCAATATTTGTCCATAAATCTACTAAAGAAATTTTAGTAGATGATGATGTAAATGAAAATATTGCGAGCATTTATGAAAAAGAAGGTTCTGACTGTTGGTTTTCAGATAATCCTCAAAGATTTTTAGGGGATAAATATAAAGCAGAAGATTATGACAAGATAAGTGATATTGTTGAAGTTTGGTTTGATAGCGGTTGCACCCATGCATTTGTTTTGGAAAAAAGAGAAGATCTTCAATGGCCAGCATCAATGTATTTAGAAGGTTCTGATCAGCATAGAGGCTGGTTTCATTCATCACTTTTAGAGTCTTGTGGAACGAGAGGTAGAGCGCCTTATGAATCAATATTATCACATGGATTTGTTGTGGATGGCAAAGGTCTCAAAATGTCAAAATCTGTAGGAAACGTAATTGCACCAGAGGATATTTTAAAGAAATATGGTGCAGATATTTTAAGAATATGGGTTGCATCATCTAATTATGCTGAGGATTTAAGGATTGATTATTCTATTTTAGAACAACACGCTGATTCATATAGAAAAATTAGAAATACATTTAGATATTTGCTAGGTAACTTAAATGATGATTTCCAAAAAATTGATATGGAAAATCTAGACATTAAACAATTGCCAGAGTTAGAGCAATATATGCTCCACAGAGTTTTTGAATTAAATAAAAATTTTAAAAATTATTTTAAATCATATGATTTTCATAATCTTTATAAAGAGTTGTTAAACTTTTGCACTGTAGACCTGTCTGCCTTTTATTTTGATATTAGAAAAGATGCATTGTACTGTGATAGTAAAGATTCAGAGAGAAGAAAAAGCTGTATTGTTGTCTTAAATATAATTCTTGAATCTCTAATTAAATGGTTTGCACCAATAATGTCATTTACAACAGAAGAAATTTTTACACTAATAAGTAAAGATAATAAAAGTATTCATTTAGAGAAATTTATGGAATTTCCAAAATCTTTTGAAAATGATCAGTTAAATAAAAAATGGATTGAATTAAAAAAAATTAGAGATATTTGCAATATTAGCATCGAAGAAAAAAGAACAAGTAAAGAAATAGGATCAAGTCTGGAGGCAAATATAGTAATTAACTTAAATAAAAAATTGATTAATAGCTTAGAAAGTATAGATTTTTCAGAATTATGCATCACATCTGGTGCTGTGGTTAAAAAAACTGAGTCTGATGAAGTAACTGTAATTACGAATAAAGCAGAGGGAGAAAAATGCCCTATATGCTGGAAGATTAATAAAAATGGATGTGAAAGACACTTCAATTAAAAAGAAAGAAATATTTGAATTGAATTTAAAAAAAATACTACTTAATTTTATACTAATTATAGCTATTTTCTCTGTAGATAGAATTTCCAAACTATACATTCTTAAAACACTTGAGTTAGAAAACAAAGTTGACATATATTTAACAAAATATTTAAATTTTTACCTAATCTGGAATAAAGGTATAGCGTTTGGGTTATTTTCGTTTAATGAAAGTTTTATCTATAATACGATTACAGGAATTATAATAATTATATGTATTGTAGTTGCGGTAATGATTTATGTTAACAGTGGTTTTAAAAAATTTTCTCTAATATTTGTTCTAGGAGGAGCACTTGGCAATCTTTTTGATAGAATACATTACTCAGCCGTACCAGACTTTATTGATTTTCATATCAATGGTTTTCATTGGTTTGTCTTCAATGTTGCGGATATATTTATAACTTTGGGCATAATATGTCTTATTTTTGATGAAATATTTGTTAATAATAAAAAAAATGAAAAAATTATTTAAAAACATATTTTTTGCGCTTGTAATTTTAATTACCTTTAGCGCCTGTCAAAATGTTAAAGATGGTCTGAGTGGAAAAAAACAAACAAATGCAGATGAATTTCTAGTTAAAAAAAAAAATCCATTATCGTTACCACCAGAATTCGAAAAATTACCAGAGCCAAAAACCTTAACTAAAAACAATGATCAGAATAATAGTGAGATTAGTTTAAAAGAAATTTTAAAAAATAATACTACGGGAGAAAATACAGTATCAACTGTTGAAGCATCCAGCGGTTCATTAGAGAAAAGTATATTAGAAAAAATTAAAAGTAATTGATGTTAACAAAAAATATCAGCTTTAAGAATTTTAGATTAAAAGGTCATGATAACAAAATTAAAAAGATTCTAGATGATATTTTAATTAAAAAAAACTCAGTACTAGAATCTTTAAGTCCTAACTACAAGAACAGCTATAGTAAAAAAACTATTTTAAAATTTAAGAAATACAAGTATGTAAAAATAATTGGTATGGGTGGATCAATTTTAGGGAGTGAGTCAATTTATCATTTTTTAAAAGATAAAATAAAAAAAAATTTTTTTTTCCATAATAATCTTCAGTCAAAAATTAATGTAATTAATAAAAAAAATAACTGTCTCAATCTAATAATTTCAAAATCAGGGAATACACTCGAAACAATTTCAAATTCAAATATTATTATTAAAAATCAAGATAAAAATATTTTTATTACAGAAAATACAAATAATTATTTACACTTATTGGCTCAAAAATTGAAATCAGAAATTGTGCATCATAATAATTTTATTGGGGGCAGATACTCAGTTCTCTCTGAAGTTGGCATGTTGCCGGCTGAGCTTATGGGTCTAAATAGTGCTAAATTTAAGCAATTAAATAACCTAATCAAAAATAAAAAATTTATTAATGCATTAATTATAAACGTAAATAATACGCTATACTTTTTAAAGAAAAAGAAATTTAATTCAATCGTTCTTAATTATGACGATAGTTCAGAAAGTTTATTTAAGTGGTATCAGCAATTAATGGCAGAAAGTTTAGGTAAAAAGGGAACTGGAATTTTGCCCATAATATCTTCAATGCCAAAAGACAATCATAGCGTGATGCAGCTTTATTTAGATGGCCCAAGAAATAATTTTTTTACTTTTTTTCATGTCCAGGATAAGAATTCAACTAAGGTTATTAATGGCAAGACTCTTGCCTCACATAGATATTTAAGAAATAAAAGTTTAGGTGAAATAGTGATGTCTCAAAAATTAGCGACTGAAAAAGTTTTTTTAAATAAAAAAATTCCTTTCAGGAGCTTTGAAATAATTAATCGAGACGAAAATACTCTGGGTGAGTTATTTTGTTTTTTTATTTTAGAAACTATTTTAATAGGAAAAGCTTTAAAAATTAATCCTTACGACCAACCAGCCGTAGAGCTAATAAAAAAAGAAACAAAAAAAATACTAATTTAGTTGCAGGTTCCAAATAATACCTTTGATATTCCATACGTCTTTTTTTCAATAATCTGAAATTCTTTAGGAAGTTCATCTTCTTCTTTTTTGTGCCTATGAATAATTACTATTCCGTTGTCTTTTATTATCTTTGCATCAATTATATCAATTATTACTTTGCTTAAACTTTTATCTTTATATGGAGGATCCATGAAAATAATATCAAACTTACTATCAAAACTTTTAAAGTTTAATTGGTTTATTATGTTTTTTTCAACTACTAATGCACTATCTTGATATCCAAGATTTAAAATATTTCTTTTTAAAATTGGCAAAACATTATTATAATTTTCTACAAAAGTTACATTCTTAGAACCCCTAGAAAGACATTCAAGTCCAAAAGATCCTACACCAGAAAATAAATCTAAAACATTTGATTTTTCTAAGGCAAAGTTAAGTTTATTAGAATGAATAATTATATTAAATATAGATTCTTTTGTTAAATCTTTAAGTGGTCTCGTATTAATATCCTTAGGATCAAAAATTTTTTTACCTTTAGATTTTCCAGATATTATTCTCATTCATCTATTACTCTGTATCCAATATCTTTTCGATAAAAACCGTCATTCCAATTTAATGATTTAATTGAATCTATTATTTGTGTTCTGGCCAAAGAAAAATCTTCTGATAAACAGACAAAATTTAAGACCCTCCCTCCAATGGCATAAATTTTGTCATCAATGAGTGTTGTTCCCGCATGGTAGCAATATTCATTTGTACCTAATTTTATTTTACTTAGGTTTTCTATTAATATATTTTTTTTAAATTGCTCTGGATATCCGTTTGAACACATTACAATGCATAAGCTTTTTTTATCGTGCCATGAAATTTGAGTTTCATTTAGTTTTTCGTTACAGCAGGATAAAAAAATTTCTAATAGATCAGATTTTAATTTAGGTAGAATGGTCTGACACTCTGGATCTCCCATACGTACATTATATTCGATTAAATAAGGCTCACCTTCTACAATCATGAGACCGGCATACAAAAAACCTTTATAACTTGTTCCAATTTCTTTTAAGCCCTGAATCGTTGGTTCAATAATTCTTGATAAAATTTTTCTGTCTAATTCTTCATTGATTAATCGTGAAGGTGAGTAGGCCCCCATGCCCCCAGTATTTTTACCCACATCTCCCTCCGAAACTTTTTTATGGTCCTGAGCGGTATCAAATGTTTTTATTGTTTTGCCATCACTGACTATAAAATAACTCATTTCTTCACCACTTAAGAATTCTTCAATGAGTAAGTTATTAGCGATACCAAACTTTCCCTTAAATATTTCATTTATTGCAATTTTAGCCTCTTCTAGTTTGTTGCAGATATAAACACCTTTTCCAGAGGCTAATCCATCAGCCTTTATAACAATGGGATATTCAGTTTTTTTTAAAAATTGTTCAGCATCATCAATATTTTGAAAAATTCCAAAGTTAGCTGTTGGAATGCTATATTTTTTACATAAATTTTTTGTAAAGATTTTTGAACCTTCTAATTGTGAAGCAACTTTGTTAGGACCGAAAACTTGAATATTTTGCTCTTCCAAAAAATCTACAATACCTTCTACGAGTGGTTTTTCGGGACCAACAATTATTAAATCAATATTATTTAATTTTATGAAATTTTTTAATTCCTTAAAATTATCTAGATTTATTGAAATATTTTGGGCAATTTTAGCTGTCCCTGCATTTCCTGGAAAACAATATAATTGTTTTACTCTTTTAATAGTACTAAGTTTATGACAAATTGCATGCTCACGACCACCACTTCCTATTATCCCAACTTTCATGTAGTAATATATAAACTAAAAATGAATAAAAAATTAGCTAAAATAAAATATTTACCAAATAATTTTGAAGTTATTGAAGAGGGTGATTATGTAATTTGCGCGGTATCAGGCAAAAAGATAAACCTAAATACCCTGAATTATTGGAATGTTGATTTTCAAGAACCATATTACTCATACATAGAGGCTGCAGAAAAAAGAGAAATTAAGTAACTCTCAAGTATTCTCATTTCCAACGATTATGTGACCAAATCCATTGTTCAGGATTTTTTAAAATCATCTTTTCTAACAAATTATTTAAGTTTGCAGTAATCGATTCGATAGTTTCATTGTCTGAAAACATTATTGGCTCGTGTATAATAATTTGAAAATTTGTATCATGCGTTCTTTCAATGTAGATAGGAACTATCTTACATTTAAATTTTTTAACAAATTGAGCAGGAATAGTTGTTGTAAAACATTCATCATTAAAAAATTTAGATTTAATGCCTTGCGAAACTCTTTGGTCAATCATTAATGCTATGGAAGTTTTTTCTTTAAAAAATCTAAGTAATTTTTTAGTACCTGAAATTCCTTTTTTAATTTGATTTTTACAAATATATTTTTTTCTAACTCTTTCCATTATAAAATTTAAAAATTTATTGTTAAGTGGTCTATAAATTGCAGCTAAACTAATGCCTGATTTTTCAATATGTAAAGCCATTAATTCGAAGTTATTAAAATGTCCTGAAACAAATATTACAGGCTCATTGTCTTTTTTAATTTTTTCTAAGATATCTTGACCATTAACATTTATTTTATTGTTAAATTTAGGCCCTCTAAAGTCTTTTATAAAAACGTATTCTGCAAGTATTCTTCCATAATTTCCCCACATCTTCTTTGAAATTGTTTCAATTTCATTTTGATTTAAATATGGAAGCGCTTTTAGTATGTTTGATTTAATCAAGTTTTTAGATCGAAAAATAGGGCCCAGGAGTGATGTAATTTTATCAGACACAAATGAAGCAATTTTTATTCCCAAAATTTTAAAAACAAGAAGAAGGATTGTTATAACTAAAAACTGGATAAAATATTTTATTAATTTCATATATGAATTTTTAGAAAATCTATTAATTTACCTTCATTTATAATATCAAGTTCTACTTTTAAATATTTAATATCATTATTTTGATTTGATTTAATCTTAATATAATCTTTTTCAGTAGTTAATATTTTTGAGTTAAGTCGTTTTGCTTGAAGTCTTATGTAGTTAATATCTATTTGAGTGTATTTATGGTGATCGGGGAAAATTATTTCTTTTGCTATCCTAATTTTATTATTAATCAATGTTTGTTTAAAACTCTCTGGGTTACCAATCCCAGAAAAAACTATATATTCTTCATTAATATCAACTTCTTTAATATTGATAGCCTTATAATTAGACTCAAATATTTCAATATGTGCATTATATTTTTTTAGTAATAATTTTAACTTAGATTTATCTTTTTTATTTCCATTAATAAAAGCCACATCATACTTTGAAACACTATTTATTTTTTCTCTTAAAGGTCCTGCAGGGATTAAGAAACCATTACCAATCCATTTTATATCATTAAAGCAAACAATTTTTAAATCATAATTTATTGACTTGTCTTGTAGTCCGTCATCAAAGACAGCTACATCTATGTTGTCTCGAATTGCCTTGTAAAGCGCTTGGACTCTATTTTTTTCACAATAAAGTGTAGTCTTTTCTGAGAGCATTTTTTGCTCATCATAATGGCTTTTGTAAAATTTTTTTATAGTGGCCACTTTGAAACCTAGAGTATTCAAAATCTGGTAAATTTTTATTGTCAAAGGTGTTTTTGCTGTACCACCGATATATATATTTCCTATACAAATTTTTTTAGGTTTATGAATTTTTTTTTTATGTTTTTTTACATTTGAGAGAAAATTATTTATTACCAAAGGGAACGTAAGAGGCAATAGAATATATGACAATAAATTTGGACGTGGATAATCCCAAAATTTTGGTTTCTTTAATTTCATTATTTGTTCATATAAAAATTTATCTCATTTAAAGTTGAGTTTAAAATTTTAGACCCAAGACTTTTAATTTTTAATTGTAAATTTTTAAAATTTTTTTTATTATTTAGAATCTTCTCAACTTTGGTGGCTAATTGATTAGATGTCTTAATTCTATATGATACTTTGTGAGCCTCTAAAAGATTATAAATTTCTTTAAAATTCCAGATATTTGGACCATGTAATATTTGGCAGCCATATTTAGCTGCTTCCAAAGGATTTTGCCCTCCATGTTCAATAATTGAGCCTCCTAAGAAAACAGTTTTGCATGTTTTAAAAAAAGACTGAGTCTGCCCGAAAGAATTTACCAAGTATATATCTGTTTCTTTATCAATTTTTTTTTTAGAATCGTGCAAATGAATTTTTAAATTCATTTCTTTTATTTCTTTTATAATCTCTTTTGTTCTTTGAATATGCCTTGGTATTATAATTGTTAATAAGTTTTTATATTTAATTTTAAGTTTTTTATGAATATTCGCACATATTTTTTCTTCAAGCTTATGAGTGCTGGAAGCACACCATATTTTTTTTGTTAAGAAGAATTTTTTTATGTTATTGCTTAATTCATAAGTAGTTTTTTCACTTTGAGTAAATTTTAAATTACCAATATAAGAAATTTTTTTTGCTCCAAGTAATTTAAGATAATTTTTAGATTCCAAGCTAGATGATAAGCATATATCAAAATTTTGAAATATTTTTTTAGCTGAAGAAGAAAAAAATTTCCATCTTTTAAAAGATTTTTTAGTTATTCTTGCGTTAATTAACATTAAAGATATGGATTTTTTTTTAATATTTGTAAGCATATTTGGCCATATTTCAGAGTCTATAAAGATTGCAATTGACGGATCCCAATATCTTAAAAATTTATTAGCATTATAATTTGTATCTATTGGAAAAAATTGATGGACAGTTTTTTTTAATTTTAATTTTGATAAAATTTTAGAAGAGCTTAGAGTGTTAGAGGTAACTAAAATTTGTTTTATTTCCTTATTTTTTTCTAGCTTTTCTATTAATGGAATTACACTTAGTATTTCCCCAACACTGGCACCATGAAACCATATCAATTTTCCTTTTAGCTTTTTTTTAGAAAAAAAACTAAGTTTCTCCTTAAATCTTATTAGATCTTCTTTTTTCTGTAATAATCTTATTAAAATAATTATAGGTGATAAAAGTAAAATTAGATTTATTAATATTCTGTAAAAAATAAACATTACACTTTCTTAATTTGTTTTTCATAGAAGTTCTTGTACACTTTTGAATCAGCCAACAATTGGCTATGTGTTCCTTCACCAACAACTTCGCCGGCATCTATTACATAAATTTTATCTGAGTTTAAAATTGTTGATAATCTATGGGCTATCACAATTGTTGTTCTATCTTTGGTTAAAAAATTTATAGCATCTTGAATCTTATTTTCAGTTTCTGCATCTAGTGATGATGTTGCTTCATCTAAGAGAATTATTTGACTTTTCTTTAGTATTGCTCTTGCTATAGAAAGTCTTTGTTTTTCTCCACCAGACAGTCTTGTTCCATTTTCACCAATAATAGTTTCATACTTATTTGGAAGTTTTTCTATAAATTCACTCGCAAAAGAATATTTTGCTGCTTCTTCAATCTCTTTTTGACTTGCATCTAGGTTCGCATACGCAATATTATTTCTAATCGTGTCATCAAATAAAGTGGTGTCTTGGCTAACTAGTGAGATATTCTTTCTTAATGTGCTTATTGTACAATTATAGATAGACTGGCTATCTATCTGTATATCTCCTGAAACCACATCATAGAATCTAGGAATTAAATTTAAAATTGTTGATTTTCCAGCACCACTATGACCTACAATTGAAGTCATTTTTCCACCCAACATTTTTATATTTACTGAATTTAAAGTATTATTTTCTCTTTCTTTTTCATACTTGAAAGAAACATTTTTGAATTCAACATTGCCAGCATTAACTTTTATTTCAATGCTATTTTTATTTTCAAGAAGCTTTGATTTTTCATCGATAACTGGTAAAATTCTTGCTGCAGCTGATAAGCCTTGACCAATTGTTATATTTAAAGTCGCAAGTGACCTTACTGGTTGATATGCAAGCATCATGGCTGCAAGAAATGAAAAAAAATTATTAACATCTATTTCATTTTTTAAAACAAGCTTTCCAGAATAAAAAATTAAAACTGCTATCATAATACCCGTGAGAGTTTCCATTATAGGTGAAGACCTAACGTAAACAGTTGCAATTTTTACTGCTTTTTCTTTTACATCATTTATAAATTTTTCTGCTCTATTATTTTCGTATTTTTCTTGTTGAAAAATTTTAATAAGTTTATGGTTTTTAAATAGTTCAATTAAATATGTGTTAAGAATACCAGCTTTTAACATTTGTTCTGTTGCCACCTTACCTACTCTTTTCCCCAGACTTCGTGCCGCAAAGGTTGCTAAAGGTATCATTATTATTGCTATCAAGGAAAGTTTCCAGTTTTGAAAAAACATTACAAAAAGTAATCCAACTAAAGTTAGACTATCTTTAAATAAGTTGAGAATACCTACACTAACCAAGTTAGTAATATGAGAAACATCATTTGTTAATGTTGAAATAAATTTTCCAGTATGTTTTTGATCAATTAATTTTGTATCAGCTGAAATCAAATTACGAAGCATGTCACACTGTAAATCTTTTCGCACTTCTTCTGAAACACCTATCATTAAAACTTTTGCTATGTATAGAGACACACCCTTAGTTGCAAATGCAATAATAATAAAAATTGGAATTATTAATATTAGTGTTTGATCTTTTTCGATAAATATTTTTTCAATAGCTGGATCCAAGAGATATGCTATTGCAGAAGTACTACTAGCAACTAGCATTGCAAAAAATAGAGATATTACTATTTTTTTTAGATGTTTTTTTGTATAATCAAAAAAAAGTCTTTTTAAAACTTCTATTTTTTTCATTGTAATTAAATCTTTCCAATTAGAATGTTTAGTAGAACAATCATACCAAGCAAGTTATTACTTTTAAAAATTTTTAAACTATTTTTTGGATCTTTAAAATTAAAATTATAAACTTGATAAAAAAACAAATGCAAAGTAGGAACCATCAAAAAAAAATAATATACTAGTTTAAATTTCATAAAAAATCCTACTATGACTAATGATATAACAAAGATTAAATAACATATATTTAAAAATAATTTTGGATTTTTTTTAAACTTTATGGAAGTTGATTTTACCCCTATTATTTCATCATCTTTTATATCTTGATATCCATATATTGTGTCAAACCCTAGTGTCCAAAATATGGCTCCCAAGTAAAAGATAACAGCAATAATATTTATTTCACCTTGTATTGCAGTCCACCCCAAAACTAAACCATAATTAAATGTTATTCCTAAAAATAATTGAGGCCAATAGGTAAATCTTTTCATTAAAGGATAGGTGAACGCTAGCGGCATAGACCCTAGAGCAAGCAAGATTGTTAAGTCGTTAAAGTAAATTAAAACAAAAAATGAAAGCAGACACAAAATTAAAGTATAAAATATTCCTAATTTTACTGAAACTTGATTGGACGCAATAGGCCTATTTTTTGTTCTTGAAACTTTTTTGTCAAATTCTTTATCAGAAATATCATTCACAATGCATCCAGCAGAACGCATTAGAACTGATCCTAAAAAAAACAATGATAAGTAAAAAAAATAATCATTTAAGTTTTTTGAAAAATCGTAAGCAAGTGTTAGTCCCCATGCACAAGGCCAAAATAATAGCATATAGCCAATAGGTCTTTTCAATCTTGTTAGTTCGATAAAAAGATTTAATTGTTTCATAATAATTTACTTGTAAATAACAAAGGCTAGTTTCATAATCAAATTGATTCGCATGAATATAGATTACACAGTTACAGCATTGATGTTTCCAGCAATACCCTTGCTTATGAACATCTATAGCAATAGATTTCACTCATTAAGTAAGCTTATTAGGCAACTTCATGATGAGCATGTGTATGAAAATCATATTCCTCCTGAGTGGAAAAAACAGTTTATAAATTTAAGTGGAAGAATTGTGTTATTGAAGTGGACTATCATGTTTGCAGCTTTTGGTCTTT
>Ga0308004_10000983_pt1 | contig 12686 bp, 10 predicted proteins | sample Neamet38_FD_203156 | JGI IMG/M metagenome (GOLD analysis project Ga0308004, IMG submission 203156) | Marine microbial communities from water near the shore, Antarctic Ocean - #38 | ecosystem: Environmental > Aquatic > Marine > Unclassified | place: Southern Ocean | collected 2014-06-06 | reverse complement strand
AACAAATTAAAACGATTCCCATAAAACCAGGCCCACCTTCAATAAAACGAGTTTTTAATTCTTGAGTAAAAGATGGTGCAGCTTGTTCTGTTTCAGCAGTATCTTGTAAATTAACAACATTTTCTAAATTTTCTATAGAATTTGTACTAGCAATTAAATTGTTGCTTAACATAAAAATTGTCGTGACAGCGAATGCAATGAATACTTTTTTCATTTTAATATATTTTTTCTTTAATAAATTTTGTTCTAATTAAATTGTAAGCGTTAAAGATAAAAAAAAATAGATATGTTTTATATAAATTTTATTTTGATGAAAATCAGTTTTAATTTTTTTTAATTTTTTTTAAAAATCTTTTTGCATTTGAGGATATTAAATTCCATTTTTTTAATTTAATTATTTGTTTTGGAGCAATCCAACTACTTCCAATAGCTAAAACAATATCATTATTAATATAATTTAAACAATTCGATAAATTGACTCCTCCAGTTGGTATGAATTTTAAATTTAAATGACTGTATGGTTTAGTGATGTTTTTTAGATGGCTTATCCCTCCATTACTTTCAGAATGGAAATATTTTAAAATATTACAACCATTATCATAAGCGGTTTCTATATCTGTTGGTGAAGATATGCCTGGAATAAATAATAGATTTTTTTTTGAACTTTGATTAATTATTCTTGGATTACAACCAGGTGAGAAAGCAAAATCAACTCCTATATCAATTACACTTTGGATTTGATCAATTTCAATAAGGGTTCCAACACCAACGCTTATTTTTTTTACATTTTTTATAATCTCCTCTGCACATTTGATAGAATTGGAGGAGCGAAGAGTTATTTCAAGCACATCGATACCACCCTCCAACAAAGCATTAGCCAAAGGAATTGCATCTTCAACCGAATCAATTTCAATTACAGGAATTATTACTGCATTTTTTATTTTTTTTACAATTTCATTATTCATAAAATATTATCTATTGATATGACCTTGATTTTTTTTTGAAGATAATTTCAGTATTTCATTCTCATCCATTATGTTAATATCTCCAAAAAAAGTTTGGGTGATTGAATATGCATTTACTGCAAAATCAATAATCTTACTCCCTTTCCATTTATTTATTGATCCGTGTAAAACTCCAGCAACAAATGCATCTCCTCCTCCAATTCTATCAATGATTCTTGTTTTTATAGGCTTACTTATAAAAATATCTTCACGGGTTTTAATTAATCCTCCAAGAAAGTTTTCATTTGCATTAATTTGATTCCTAATAGTCATTCCTATTTGCTCAAAATCTCCAAGATTAGATAAAACTTTACATGCTTCTAAAGTTACCTTTTCTAATTTGGTATAATCTTCAATTAAATTAGATTTAAAATTGAATAAATCAATCATAACTCCCAAGTTTCCAAAAACAATATCAAAATGATGAATTATTTTATTTATAAATTTTGATGCTTTATCTTTTGGCCACAAAGTTCTTCTATAATTAAAGTCAAATACTATTTTAACTTTAAGTTTTTTAGCAATCTTAATTGAGTTTAATATATTTTCCATGCAAACTTCTGAAAGTGCAGGAGTTATTCCAGATAAAATAAAAAAACTAGAATCTTTTAAAAATTCAGTCCATTTTTCATCTGAAATTAATTTATTTGAAAAACATGAATTTTTTCTATCATAAATCACTTCAGCTCCTCTTTTTGAAACTCCATGTTGAAAATAGTAAGTGCCTATTCTTCCATTTTCAAGAAAAATGTTATTTGTTATAACGCCATGCTGTTGTATGTTTTTTTTTGCAGCAATCCCTAATTGATTATTTGGGAGAGATGAAATAATCTTTGTATCATGGCCCAAAATTGATAAACTACATAATATATTTGCCTCAGATCCACCGAAAAAAGTTCTAAATAAATTAGTTTGCTGAATTAAATCATTATGATTTTGAGGACTAATTCTTAAAAGTATCTCTCCATATGACACAATGGTTTTTTTCATTTAAAAAAAATATATTTATATTATTACTAGTAAATATAGTAATTTGATTTAAAAAAAATTGAACTTTATAGTTTCCAACTTGGCTTATTAAATTTTAATTTTTATAAAAAAACCAAAAAAAATTATGCCACTCTTTATCGTCATTTGCGGAATCTTACTACTCTTCTCTTTAATCGTTTTTGCTAGGTTGAATGCCTTTATTTCTTTTATTTTAGTTTCTTTAGTCATTGGAATAGCTAATGGAATGCCAATAAATCAAGTGATTGAATCGATTGAAGATGGATTTGGAAATACACTAGGATCACTAGTTATGATTTTAGGACTTGGAGCTATGTTTGGTAAAATAATTGCAGACAGTGGAGCAGCCCAGCAAATATCATTTAAACTAATAGATTTATTCGGAATAAACAACATACAATTAGCTGTCATGCTTTCTGGCTTTATTATAGGTCTTACTATGTTTTATGAAGTAGGGTTTGTTATTCTGGTTCCCCTTGTTTTTACTATCGCTTCTTCTTCTCGACTTCCTTTAATGTATGTGGGGCTTCCTTTATTGGCTTCATTGTCGGTTGCTCACGGGTATTTACCTCCTCACCCTGGACCAACTGCTGTTGCAATTCTTTTTAACGCAAGTATTGGAAAAACATTGATTTACGGAATTATAATTGCTATTCCTGCTATTGTCATTTCGGGACCAATATTGTCTAGAGTTATAAAAAAAGTTGATGCTAAGCCTTTAAAATCTTTTGCTCCTCCTGAAGTTTTTGATAAAAAAAAATTACCAAGTTTTTTTATAAGTATTTTTTCAGCTTTATTTCCTGTTTTTTTAATAAGTATTTCAACGATCTTAACTGCTTTTATTTCTGAGAAAAGCAACTTATTTACCTACATTGAGTTTTTCGGAAATCCTTCAATTGCTTTATTGATTTCATTAATGTTTTCTATTTATACTCTTGGTATTTTTAAAGGAAGGAGTATGGATGAAATTATGAAAAAATGCTCTGACTCAATTAAGGGAGTTACTATGGTTTTGTTGATTATAGCTGGATCTGGAGCTTTAAAAGAAGTTTTGATTGATAGTGGTGTGAGTGACTATATTGGGAGCTTATTAAAAACTTCAAGCTTGTCTCCGCTTTTGCTAGGATGGGCTATTGCTACTTTAATAAGAGTTTGTGTTGGTTCAGCTACGGTTGCAGGACTAACCACTGCAGGGATATTAGTTCCTGTAATTGCAAATACTAATGTAAATCCAGAATTAATGGTTCTAGCAATTGGCTCTGGAAGTCTTATGCTTTCTCATGTTAATGACGGAGGGTTCTGGTTGTTTAAAGAGTATTTTAATGTTTCTGTAAAAGATACGCTTGCAACTTGGACTGTCATGGAAACTTCTATAGGTATTATAGGTCTTATTGGAGTATTAGTATTAGATTTATTTATTTAAAAAAAACATGAACTCACTTCCATCTCAAAGAATAGAAAAACTTCAATTAATTTTACCATTACCTCCTAAACCTGCAGGACTATATAAACCTATTATTGTCTCTGGAAACTTATTGTTTGTTTCAGGTCAGGGTCCATTAAAAACAGATGGAACCCTAATGAAAGGTAAGGTTGGCAAAGATCTTTCATCCTCTGATGCGAAAATTGCAGCTAGACAGGTTGGCTTAACCATGTTAGCTACAATTAAAGAACATTTTAAAGATATAGATAGAATTAAAAAAATAGTTAAAGTTTTAGGGATGGTGAACTGCACTTTAGATTTCGAAGAACATCCATTTGTGATTAATGGATTTAGTGAGCTAATGAGAGATGTTTTCGGAGAAGACTTTGGTGTAGGAGCGAGAAGTGCTGTAGGGAATATTCTTCCAGGAAATATTCCTGTAGAAATAGAAGCAATTTTCGAATTACATTCTTAACCGTATGAAAAAAAAATTATCTCAAAAGGATTGGTTTAATGTTATTGATTCTGAAAAACTGATAAGCCCAGGTCTAATAATTTTTCCAGAAATAATTAATAGAAATATTAAAAATATGGTTTCAATTGCTGGTTCTGAAAGCAGGCTTTGGCCACATGTGAAAACACATAAACTAGAAGAAGTTGTAAATCTTCAAAAACAGTTTGGTATAAAAAAATTCAAGTGTGCTACGATTTGTGAGGCCAATATGCTTGCTAACTGTGATGTTGAAAACATCTTTCTTGCTATTCAACCCTCAATACAAAATCTGAAACTTTTGATTGAATTACAAAGTTCTTTTCCAAAAATTGAATTTTCTACTATTGTAGATAATAAAAATACATTAAAGTTAATGACTCAAATAGCTAGAGAAACAAATGTTAAATTGACACTTTGGTTAGACATTAATAACGGAATGAATAGAACTGGTGTGTTTTCAAAAGCTTCAGGTATCGAACTAATCAAAGCTATTTTTAAAAATAAAAATTTAATTTTTAAAGGATTACATGTATACGATGGTCACATCAGACATAATAATTATAAAAAAAGAAAAGAAGAGTGTGACAAAGCATATTCATTTGTTGACGATATAAAAAACGAAATAGAAAAAATAGGAATTCGAGTTCCCAATATAATAACCGGGGGCTCTCCAACTTTTAATATCCATTCAAAAAGAAAAGGTAATTTTCTCAGTCCTGGAACTACTCTTTTATGGGATGCAGGTTATGAAAACCTCTTTCCTGAAATGAATTTTGAAATAGGAGCTCTAGTCGTTTCAAGAGTTATTAGTAAGCCACAAGAAAATCTTCTTTGTTTTGATTTAGGACACAAATCTGTTGCATCTGAAATGCCTTTACCTAGAGTTATAATTCATGGACTTAATAAAGCTAAACATATAAGTCAGAGCGAAGAACATCTAATTGTGGAAACATCTAAAGCAAATGACTATGAAGTAGGTGATGTTGTTTATGCAACTCCCTATCATATATGTCCTACTGTCGCAAAATATAAGTATGTTCAAACCATTGAAAAAGAAAGGGTCTCTTCAACTTGGCAAGTGAAATCAAGAACTTACAATTTAAATAATTAATAATGTCTTTAATTTTTGATGCACATTTAGACCTAGCTATGAATGCTCTTGAATGGAATAGAAATCTTATTCTTTCAGTTGATGAAATACGAAATAAAGAGCAGTTTTTAAAAGATAAGCCTGATAGAGGAAGAGGAACTGTATCTTTAGATGCAATGAGAAAAGGAAACATTGGTCTTTGTGTTGCAACACAAATTGCCAGATATGTGAAACCTAAAAATAATTTACCAGGCTGGAATTCTCCTGAGCAGGCTTGGGCTCAAACTCAAGGTCAATTAGCTTGGTATAGGGCTATGGAAAGTCTTGAGGAAATGTTCCAAGTAAAGTCTAGAGAAGATCTTGAGAATCATTTAATAAATTGGGATAATAATTTGAAAAAACCTATTGGATATATTTTGTCTTTAGAAGGTGCAGATTCGATTATATCAATGGAACATCTTAATAAATCCCATGAAGATGGTTTGCGCGCGATCGGTCCAGCTCATTATGGTCCTGGAACTTATGCATATGGAACTGACTCATCAGGAAGTATTGGTGTTCGAGGAAGAGAATTATTAAATGAAATCGAAAAACTTAATTTGATTCTTGACGCAACACACTTGTGCGATATAAGTTTCTGGGAAACGATGGAAAGATTCTCAGGACCTGTCTGGGCAAGCCACAATAATTGTAGAACCCTTGTTCCAAACGAAAGACAATTTAATGATCAACAACTTAAGGAATTAATTAAAAGAAAAGCAATCATAGGAGTTTGTATGGATGCCTGGATGATTATTCCAGACTGGAAAAGAGGAGTTTCAACTCCTAAAGGAAGAAATCTTTCATTAGAAAAAATAGTAGATCATATTGATCATATTTGCCAATTATCAGGAAATTGTGATTATGTAGGTATTGGATCAGATCTAGATGGTGCTTTTGGAACTGAGCAATGTCCATTTGATATAAATACAATTTCAGATCTACAAAAGATAAAACCTATTCTGAAAAATAGAGGTTATTCAAATTTAGATATTGAAAAAATATTTCATAAAAATTTTATTAATTTTTTAATAAATACCTGGAGTTAACTATTTCAATGAAACTATATGAATAAAAATATTTATATTATGATAAAATTGATTTTATCATGAAAAAAAATATTAAAAATATAGTCTTAATCTCTTTTTCTATAATTGCAACAATATCATTGTTAATATATAATATATCGGGTAAAAAATCTATTGATACTATCCCGAAAATTGCGATTGCAGGACTTGGAATTGAGTCTAGCACTTTTTCTCCGGCAGTAACAAATGAAGAAGCTTTTCATGCAAAAATTGGTAACGAAATCTTTGAGCGCTATCCGTTTTTATCTGTAGTATCTAATAATAGAAAGAGAGCAAATTGGTTTCCTACTTTAGTCGGAAAATCTTTACCTGGTGGAATAGTAACTAAAGAAGCTTACGAGTCATTATTAAATCAAACTCTAAATCTTCTTAAAAAGAATCTTCCCTATGATGGGCTTTTTTTAGATTTACATGGAGCAATGAGTGTTCAGGGACTGAATGATGCTGAGGGAGATTATATAAAAAGGATAAGAGACGTTATCGGTTATGAAACTATTATTTCAACTTCAATGGACTTACATGGAAATGTTTCTGAAAAACTTGCTGAAGAATCCGATTTAATTACTTGCTATAGAATGGCTCCTCATGAAGATGCTATGGAGTCTAAACAAAGAGCATTAGAAAATTTATTAACAAGAATTGAAAATGGAAAGGGAAAACCTTTATTTAAAGCATGGATCCCTGTCCCAATTCTACTTCCAGGAGAGCAAACTAGTACTAGAATCAACCCAGGAAAAAAACTTTACTCCCAAGTTGAACCGGCATCTAAAATTAAAGGAGTTCTAGATGCTGCGATTTGGATTGGATACGCTTGGGCTGATGAATCCAGAAATCACGCTGCTATTGTTGTAACTGGAGATGATGAAAATAATGTTAAATTATCTGCAGAAAAATTAGCAAATAGCTTTTGGCAATACCGAAATGAATTCAATTTTGTTGCACCGACTACTACCCTAAAAAAAAGTCTAAAACAGGCAATTAATAGTAGCAAAACTCCTTTTTTTATTAGTGATATGGGCGATAACCCAACAGCTGGAGGGGCCGGAGATGTTACTTGGACTCTTAAAAAACTTTTAGAAAGAGTAGAATTTAAATCTATTGATGGACCTTCATTAATATATGCTTCTATTCCAGGACCTGAGCTTATTGTTGAAGCATTAAAGATTGGAGAAGGAAAGGAAATCGAAGCTTATGTTGGAGCCCAAGTTGATAATAGATATTCTCCTCCAATTTTATTAAAGGGAATTATAAATAAAATAAAACAAGGTGATATTTATGCGGAAACAGAGGTTGTTGTTCAAGTTGGAAGTATAAACGTTATTGTAACTAATAAAAGAAAGCCTTATCATAAAGAAAAAGATTTTAGTGACTTAAATTTAAATCTTAGAGAGACTGATATAGTGGTTGTGAAAATTGGCTATTTAGTTCCTGAACTTTATGAAATTCAAAAAGACTGGGTTATGGCTTTAACTCCAGGTGGTGTTGATCAAGATTTAAAACGTTTGGGATATGAAAATATTAAACGTCCTATGTTTCCTTTAGATAAAAAAATGAAAGATCCAGATCTAAAAGCTCGATTAATTCCCGTATCCGGTAGTTCAAAAAAACTATAAATCCAATTATGATTAGTGATAAAAGAACGAAATTTCTAATTATTCATGCGGATGATGCAGGATTATCACATTCTCAAAATAGTGCTATTATTGAAAGTCTTGAAAATGGATTAGTGAACTCCTATAGCATAATGACTCCTTGCCCCTGGTTTCATGAAATAGGTAAATTTGCGAAATCAAATCCTCAATTTGATTATGGCATTCATCTCACTCTTACATGTGAATGGGAAAACTATAAGTTTGGACCAGTATCTCCTGTAAACGAAGTGAAAAGTTTGGTTGATGAAAATGGTCATTTTTTTAAAAAAAGGGATGAACTTAAAAAGTTTGCCAATATAAAAGACATAAAGAAAGAACTAAAAGCACAAATTGAAAAAGCTTTTAATTTCGGTTTAAATCCAACTCATATTGATTCCCATATGTATAGTTGTGGAGCAAGCAAAGAGTTTTTTAATATTTATAAAGAGTTAGGGGAATTCTACAACCTTCCTGTGCTTATAAATAATGAATTACTAGAAATGGTCGGATTAGATCCAAAAGGAAATATTAGTAAAAACGATTTTGTGATTAATAATATATGTCTAGGTAACTATAAGCAATTCACAAATAAAAAATTAAAAAAATATTATTTAGATTTTATTGAAAATATTAACGCTGGATTAAATATTATTTTAATTCATCCTGCTTATGATGATTCTGAGATGAAAGCCATAACAATTAATCATCCTAATTTTGGATCTGAGTGGAGACAAATAGATTTTGAAGTATTTAATAGTTATGAAATTAAACAAAAAATATTTGAAAATAAGATCCAATTAATCACATGGAAAAATTTAAAAAATTCTAATTTATACTTGGCATAATAAAAACACTTATTACTCAACAAAAGTTATCCGTCAATTTTTCTAATATTGAACTTTAGAAGGATTCTTTAGCTTAGATAAAATTGTTTTATTGAATAAATTTTAGTATTTCTACAATACATTATTTATTTGAGAATGTGTTACTTGTTTTTTAAATCTTATCATTATAACTATCTTTATTTAATGAAAAAAGTAATTCTTCTTGCTTTAGTTCTAGTTTCTTCTTCCACTTTTTCTCAAAGTGATGACTACAGTAACGTAGTTTTAGATAGAACAAACAACTCTCCTGCCTTTAAGGGTTTTTCTTTGGGATTTTTAGTTCAGGGGCAAACTAAGTATCCCTCTCCTTTTTATGGTCCTGAAGTTAATGGGTTGTATAATAATGGTACCTATCATTTTATAGTTGATTTTTATTATAAAAAAATCTTGATTGGTTTTCAACTAACCGATGAATATTTATATCTTAAAAAAGTTGATTCCAGTGGTGCAATTTGGAAGCCCAGGGGGTTTAACGGAAATTTTTCTTCTCTAACAAGAGCTTATTGGGTTTCTTTGGGCTATAATGTTTATAAAGATTTAAATTTAAAATTAAGTGTCGGTTTTAGAAACGGACCCACAAATAGTATTTTAATGAATAACAAACTTGCCTCTGAGGTTACAGAGGGATATGGCTATTACGAACCATCCAATGTGATTAATCAATCAGAAAACTTGCTGGATAATTATTCTGAAATAGATTTTTCTGCTTCGATTAATTATCCTATTAAACTATATAAAAATTATGGTATTGTTCCTGAACTTGGATATTCATTTAAACACGGTGGAATAATAACAGGGTTGAGTATCATCTTTTTAAATAAAGAAAAGTATGAGTCCAGTAGCTCATTTTTAGATAAAAAAAATGGATTTTATAATGAATAGATCTTGGTTTTTTGTTGTTATAATGTTATTGATTAACGGTTGTTTTAATCAATATTTATTGGATGATTTAATAGATTTACCTCCCAATATTACATTAAAAGGCTCTTCAGAGATTAATCTTTTAATGGGCAATTCCTTTTCTGATTCTGGCGCAATGGCTCTGGATGGTGTTGATGGCAATCTTACCTCTTTAATAATAACTAACGGTTCGGTGGATACTTCTATTGTTGGAATTTATTCAATTACTTATACTGTTACCGATAGTTCTGGTAATTCAGCTTCAATAATCAGAACGGTTGTGGTTAACGATTCAACATCCCCTGTAATTACACTAACAGGGTCTTCTACTGTTAATCTTTCAACGGGAGTAACCTTTATAGACCCTGGTGCAACAGCTAAAGATGATATTGATGGAGATCTTACTTCTTCCATAACAGTCTCAGGAACGGTCGATATTTCTGCCGTAGGAACCTACTTAATAACTTATTTTGTTTCAGATACTACTGGGAATTCAACTTCAATAGTTAGGACAGTTATCGTTAAAGATACAACCCCTCCAGTAATAACCCTAACGGGCTCTTCTACCTTAAAGTTTTCACCTGGAGATTCTTTTTTAGACCCTGGAGCTACTGCTACAGATAATATTGATGGGGATCTTACTTTATCTATAACAACATCAGGTACCGTGGACATCTCTAATCTTGGAACATACTTTATTTTATATACTGTTGCAGATGCTTCAGGTAATTCATCTTCAGTAACCAGAACAATCCTAGTAACTGATACAACAGCTCCCTTAATTTCATTGATAGGAAACTCAACAATCAATCTTTTATTGGGGGTGAGTTTTGTAGACCCTGGTGCAACTGCTTTGGATGATGAAGACGGTGATCTTACCTCTTCAATAATAGTCTCTGCATCGGTGGATCCCTCTAATGCTGCAACATATTATGTTCTTTATAGTGTTACAGATAGTGCTGGAAATTATACTTCAGTAACTAGAATCGTGGTGATTATTGACACAATACCTCCTGTGATTTTAATAACAGGTAATACCACAATTAATCTTTCACTTGGAGAACCTTTTTATGATGCAGGTGCAACTGCTACCGATAATATTGATGGAGATCTTACCTCATCCATAACAGTTTCAGGAACTGTCGATAACACTAGTGTTGGAAGCTATTTAATAACATACTCTGTAACAGACAGTGCTGGGAATTCTGCTTCAGCAATTAGAACTGTTGTGGTAAACGACACTGTACCTCCTTCGATTTCATTAACAGGAAACGCAACCATTAATCTTTCTGTGGGAGGTGTCTTCTCAGATCCTGGAGCAACAGCAACAGATGGTGTTGATGGTGACCTTACTTCATCAATAGTAATCTCAGGATCGGTCAATACTTCTAATGCAGGAACTTATTTAATAACCTACTCTGTAACAGACAATGCTGGAAATTCTGCTTCAATTACTAGAACTGTTGTAGTTAACGATACAGCACCTCCTGTAATCTCATTGGCAGGTAATGCAACCATTAGTGTTGGATTTGGAACCACCTTTTCAGATCCTGGCGCAACTGCCACAGATGCTGTGGATGGTGATCTAACCTCCTCCATAATAGCTACTGGTTCAGTTAATACTTCTACTGAAGGAACTTATTCCATTGTCTATTCTGTTTCAGACAGTGCTGGAAATTCTGCTTCAGTGACTTTATCTGTAGAGGTAAATAAAATTTATTTTGAAAATGGTACTTGTAAATGTCCATTAGCAGCAATAGGAGCTACACAGGTGATTAACGGAGTGACCTATACAGTGGTGGATAATTCATCAATAACAACTCAGGTTGGAGCAGCAAATTATAACCTATGTACCACGCAGGTTACGAGTATGGCTCTGCTTTTTCAAAATAATAATTCATTTAACTCTGATATTGGTTTTTGGGATACTTCTAATGTGACTACAATGTCTCAAATGTTTAATAATTCATCTTCATTTAATAATAACGGTGAAGATTTAAATGACTGGGATACCTCTAGTGTAACTAGCATGGAAAATATGTTTTATAAGGCATCTGTATTTAATCAAAATATTGGGACTTGGAATACTTCTAATGTTACTACTATGAAATGGATGTTTAAGCAAGCATCAGCTTTTAATCAAGATATTGGTAGCTGGAATACTTCTAAAGTGACTAATATGATGAGAATGTTTAGACAGTCAGCTTTCAATCAAGATATAAGCACATCTGGTTCTTCATGGGATGTTTCTAAAGTTACTAGTATGCGAGAAATGTTTGGTATCACAGACTTTAATCAAAATATTGGAAATTGGAATGTATCTGAAGTGACAACTTTTGAGGGAATGTTTGCTGAAAATGTAAGTAATTGTCAACCATTTAATCAAGACATAAGCGGATGGGATACCTCAAGTGCAACTACAATGTCATTTATGTTTTCTAGAGCTTGCTCATTTAATCAAGATATAAGTGGATGGGACACTTCAAGTGTAACTGATATGCAATATATGTTTTATGAGGCAAATGCATTTAATCAAGATATAAGCACATCTACCTCTTCATGGAACACTTCTAGTGTGGGTAACATGTCTAATATGTTTTTTAATGCTGATGCATTTAATCAGGATTTAACTAACTGGGATGTTTCCAGTGTTACAGATATGTCATTTATGTTTAATGGAGCAAATGCATTTAATGGGAGTTTAGCGAATTGGGATGTTTCTAGTGTAGTTAATATGATGGGTATGCTGAGAAGTTGTCCTTTTAATCAAGGTATTAATTCTTGGGATACTTCAAGTGTCACTAATATGTGGGGGATGTTTGAAAGTAATACTACTTTTAATCAAGTTATTGGAGATTGGAATACTTCAAGTGTTACTGATATGACTCGGATGTTCAGGGGAGCATCATCTTTTAATCAAGCTTTGACAAAAAATAGTAACAAATGGAATACTGCAAATGTTACTAGTAATAATATGAATTACATGTTTGACTTGGCAACAGATTTTAATCAAGATTTAAGTGGATGGTGTGTGTCAAATATTTCATCAGAACCAACTGATTTTTCAAATAGTTCCTCACTTACAGGAAGTAATAAGCCTTCTTGGGGTAATTGTCCTTAGATATG
>Ga0308004_10000978_pt1 | contig 12705 bp, 13 predicted proteins | sample Neamet38_FD_203156 | JGI IMG/M metagenome (GOLD analysis project Ga0308004, IMG submission 203156) | Marine microbial communities from water near the shore, Antarctic Ocean - #38 | ecosystem: Environmental > Aquatic > Marine > Unclassified | place: Southern Ocean | collected 2014-06-06 | reverse complement strand
TTGAATCTATTCCGGTTGAGCATGGCAACATTAAAAGCATTTGTTATTTAATAAATAAGAAATTAGCTTATGCTAGTGACATAAGTTTATTTTTTAAAAAAGATTTTAAAAAATTAACAAATTTAAATTATTTGGTCATTGATTGTTTATGGTACAAAAATCATCCAGCGCACTTTAATTTAGATCAAGTTTTAGAATTAGTTAAAGTGTTGTCACCAAAAAAAACAATTTTAACCAATATGCACAGCGATCTTGATTATGATCAAATCAAAAAGAGGTTACCTAAAAATATTATTCCTGGTTTTGATGGTATGAATATAAATCTATAAGATAGATTCAATTTGTTTAGTAACTTTATCAGACATAGGGGTGATAAAAGAATTGAATGTATCATGTATTTTACCGTCTTTGTTGATTAAAATTTTATGAAAATTCCATTTTGGGACTGTTGAATTACCATAGTTTTTTTTTGCCCATTTATATATTTCATGAGCATCACTCCCCTTAACATTTAGTTTATCAGTCATTGGAAAGGTAATATTAAAATTAATCTCACAAAATTCCTTAATATCTGAATTGGATCCAGGTTCTTGACCACCAAATTGATTTGAAGGAACGCCTATTACAAAAAAATCTTTGTCTTTATATTTTTCATATAGTGCTTGAAGACCTGTATATTGTTTTGTAAAGCCACATTTACTTGCAACATTAACAAGAAGAACTGTTTTCCCTTTATATTTATTTAAATCAATAAGTTCATTGTTGATATTCTTTACATAATGATCAAAGAATTTTTTTTCATATTTTGCATCGGCTTTTTCAAAGAAAGAAAACATAAGGACAATAAATAAAATTAATATATGGTTTTTATAATGCATGGTTTATTTTTTAGAAGCATAAAGTAATATAAAATATCCAAATATAGTTGATAATAAAGATCCAGCCAGAACTCCAATCTTTACACCATCAATGTATTGTATGTTTTCAGAAAATGCCAAATTTCCAACAAATAAACTCATAGTAAACCCAACACCTGTTAATACGGATACTCCATATAAACTTAACCAGCTAGAGTTATCGGGCATTTGTGCTGCACCTAATTTTACAGCAAAAAATGATAAAGACATTACACCGACCTGTTTACCAATGAATAAACCTAAAAGGATCCCTAATGGAACAGGTTGTAGTAAACTTGATAAGGACAGCCCTTGAAGAGAGACACCAGCATTAGCAAATGCAAATATAGGCATTATAATGAAAGCAACATAAGGGCTAATTGCATGCTCAAGTTTGATTAATAAAGAGAAATCTTTATGTTTAACTCTGTGAGGAATTGTTGAGGCCAATAGAACACCAGCAATTGTTGCATGAATGCCAGACTTGTATGTAAAGAACCACATAAAAGCTCCGATTATTAAATACGGAATAAATTTTTTCACACCAAATTTATTTAATACAAGTAATAAAGTGAATGAAATTAAAATTAAGCTTAAATAACCAATACTTAGATCACCAGTGTAGAAAAAAGCGATAATTAATATGGCCCCAAGGTCATCAATAATTGCAAGTGCAGTTAAAAAAATTTTTAATGAAATTGGAACTCTTGAACCAAGTAAAGATAAAATACCTAATGAAAAAGCAATGTCTGTAGCAGAAGGAATGGCCCAACCGTTCATTGTTTCTGTGTTACCAAAGTTTATTGAAACATAAACTAGGGCAGGTATCACCATTCCTCCTACAGCTCCAATTATTGGTAATAATGCTTTTTTTAAATTAGATAGTTCACCTTGTACAAATTCTCTTTTAATTTCTAAGGTAACAAAAAAGAAAAAAATTGCCATTAACAAATCATTAATCCAATGATGTACCGAAAGCTTTAAACCAAAATCATTTACACCAATAAATAAATATTTTTCTAAGGTGTTAAAATATAAATCACTAAAATTTGAATTACTTATTACTAGTGCAATAATAGCTGCTATTAAAAGAACCAAACCACTAGCAGCCTCTAGCTGAAAGAACCATTTAAAAGGCTTTGATAATGTCTTAATCATAAATTAAAATAAGTCTTTGAAAAACAATGTTAAGTCATGAAGAGTTTCATAAAAATTATAAAGTAAAAGCTCAATGTTTGGGACAGTTTCACTTATTGGAGTTTTAAAAGTGTCTAAAATGATAATAAAAGCCACAAAAGATATCAAGGTAACCAATAATGAATTTAATATTTTGTAATTCTTTCGTTTTTTGGTTTTAGCGAATAGATCCTTTATCGATTTTTTTTCTTTAAAAATTTTTGTATCGTTTTCATGAATCTTGTCTTCAGTATCAATCTCTAAATTTGGAGTATTATCTAAAAGTTCAATTGTTTCCTCTTTTTCATGAAGCTTGTCATCAGTATCAATTTCAGATTTTGGAGTATTATCTAAAAGTTCAATTGTTTCCTCTTTTTCAATCTTAATTGGAGTTATCGGCTCATTGATAGTTTCTTTTTTAAAAAACCATTCATGACTACAGGCATTACACTGTAACAAACGACCTTTGTCTGGTATTAAATTAGAATCGACATCAAATTTTTTATGACAATTATTACATGCAATGAACATTTATTCTGTATATACGATTCTTGTAAAAAAGCCTTATTTTGATTGTTTTTATTCTTTGAAATTATCAATATTTGATGTATTAGTTCCTCAATCGGGGCGTAGCGCAGCCTGGTAGCGCATCTGGTTTGGGACCAGAGGGTCGCAGGTTCAAATCCTGCCGCCCCGACCATTTATTATGATTAAAGCTAAAATTTATATACCCACTAAAAACTCCATGCAGTCTGGGTTAGGTAAAACAGACAAATGGGTTATAAAATTTGAAACAGAAAATACAGGTGTTAACCCTTTGATGGGTTGGGAAACAAGCTCTAACACTCTTTCAGAATTAAATTTAGAATTTACAACTAAAAAGCTGGCTGTGGATTATGCAAAAAAAAATAAAATAGATTTTGAAATTATTGAACCTCAAAAAAGAAAAGCTATAAAGAAATCATACGCAGATAACTTTCTAAAATAATTATATGTTTAAATTTTTTACAGAAAAGAAATGGCAGTTATGGTCGTGGATGGGTTCATTTATAATTCTTTCATCACTTTGGGTGCAAGTAAAAATAGATGTTAAAATTAATGAATGGTTTGGTGTATTCTACGACATGATTCAAAAAGCACTTGCTAAACCTAACGCAATTACGATTGATGAATATTGGTCAAATTTAGCATCATTTATTATACTGGCTGGAATATATGTTGCTCTTTATGTTGTAATAAGCTTTTTTACAGCTCACTTTTTGTTTAGATGGAGAATGGCAATGGTGGAATGGTATCATTCTGTTTATGATAGAGCTCGTAAGATAGAAGGGGCCTCACAAAGAGTTCAAGAAGATACGATTAAGTTTACACGTATTATGGAATCTCTAGGTACAAGTTTTATAGAGTCGGTAATGGTATTAATACAGTTTACCCCAATTTTATTAGGATTATCATTGGGTATACCAATTTTCTTTTTTGGCGATTGGCAATATGGATTAATAACAGGTGCGTTGCTTTGGACATTGGGTGGTACAGCATTCTTGGTAGGATTAGGGTGGCTATTACGTTTAGTCGGTGTTGAGTATGATCTACAAAAAAAAGAGGCTGCTTATAGAAAAATACTAGTAATAGCTGAAGATAATAATGTTAGACCTAAAACAATAAACGAATTATTCGATGATGTTCGTTCAATTCATTTTTTGAGTTACGTACGTTATTTATATTTTAATGTTGGCCGTATGGCTTATTTACAGGCAAATGTATTATCAGCTTATGTTTTTTTGGCACCAGCTATTGTAGCGGGGGTTGTAACCCTAGGTGTTATGCAACAAATAATAAGAGCTTTTGGGAGGGTTGAAGGTTCTATGCAATATTTGTTAAAGGCTTGGCCTACTATTATTGAGTTAGTAAGTATTTATAAACGTCTAAGGGAATTTGAAAATGTAATAAATTCTACTGTGTCTACTGATGAAAAAATTTAATGACTATTGATAAAAAATATATTGATCATTTTATTAATGTCTCCACCAAAGCAGCTTTAGCATCATCATATTTAGTTGGTAAGAAAGATAAAATTGCAGCAGATCAAGCAGCAGTGGACTCAATGAGATTTGAATTAAATAAAATTGACATGCATGGTGAGGTGGTAATTGGTGAAGGCTCATTAGATGAAGCACCAATGTTATATACCGGTGAATTACTCGGTAATAAAAAAGGTCCAAGGTTTGATATTGCTGTTGATCCACTGGAAGGTACTAACTTTGCAGCTAACAATTTACCTGGTGCAATATCGGTAATAGCTATTGCAGAAAAAGGAAATCTTTTTAATGCACCCGAAACGTATATGGATAAAATTGCTACAGGTAAAATAGAAAAAGGTCTAATTGATTTAGATAATTCAATAAAAAAAAACATATCTAATTTGGCAGACTTTATGAATAAGGACATTTCATCCATTACTGTCTGCATAATGGATAGACCAAGACACAAAAGAATAATTGAAGAACTTAAAAAGTTAAAAGTTAAGATTAAATTAATAACTGATGGAGATGTACTTGGAGCTCTTTATGTTTCAAATCCAAAATATAAAGTTGATATTTTTTTAGGTATAGGTGGTGGACCAGAAGGTGTTTTAGCAGCGTCGGCTCTCGATGCTTATGATTGTCATTTTCAAGGTAGATTTATATTTGATAATGACAAAGTTATTAATGAGGCCAAGAAAATGGGTATTACTGATTTAAATAAAAAATATGAATTAAATGAAATTGTGAAAGGGGACTCTATTTTTTGTGCGACAGGCATAACCACTAGCAATGTACTGTCAGGAATAAGGATTGAGGATAATAAATATATATCTGAAACACTAGTTACACATAAAAATTCAAATTTTAAAAAAATTATTAATAGAACAAATTCTATTAAATAATGATTTCTGTCTCAGGTAGAAAGTGGGAAGAAAAAAAAACTAATAAAAACTCAATAGAGAAAGTAAAACAAGATTACAATTTTAGTTATATCTTATCCAAATTGGTAATTTCAAGGAAATTTGATCAAACAGAATTAAGTGGCATAGATAATCATTTGGATTTGAATAATATTTTTTTAGAAAATAGTGATTTTGAAAAATCAATTGATCTTGTCTGCAATTCTTTGAATAATAAGGAAAAGATCTGCATTCTAGGTGACTATGATGTTGATGGCTCAGCTGCAACCTCATTATTTGTAAGGTTTTTTGAAAGTATAAAACACCCATTTTTTTATTATATACCCGATAGAGAAAAAGATGGGTATGGAGCTACTAAAAAATTGTTCCAGAAACTGATTTTAAGTAAACCTAGATTGATAATAATGGTTGATTGTGGTTCAACATCAAATGAAGCTATAGATTTTTTAAATGTAAATAATATTAAATCTTTGATTATTGATCATCATGAAATTAATAAACCATTTCCAAAAGCTAATGCTATTATTAATCCTAAAAAAGATACTGGTTATATTAACTATGATTATTTGTGTGCCACAACTTTAGTTTATTTTTTTTTAGACTTATTATTTAAAAAAATTAAACTTAAAATTAAAATAACTGATTACTTAATCTACGTTTTATTAGCAACTGTTTGTGATGTAATGCCATTAAGAAAAGTTAATAGGTTAATAGCTTTAGTTGCACTTAAAAATTTTGATATCAATAAGAACATAGCATTTAATGAATTGTTCAATTTAAACAATAAGAAAAATAAACTTAATGTCAGTGATCTTGGATATTTAATAGGTCCAATATTAAACGCAGGGGGCAGGCTAGGTAAATCAAGTTATGCTACGGAGTTACTGTCATCGGATGATCCAAAAATTGTAAATATTAAATCGAATAAATTAATTGAATTAAATAATAAAAGAAAAGAAATTGAAGCATTAACACTTGATGAAATTGATTTTCAAATTTTAGAAAATGAAAATAAGAATGTAATAATTTATTATAATCCAAATATTAACGAGGGCCTAATTGGAATAATAGCAGCTAGATTAAAAGATTATTTTAATAAACCTTCTATTGTAATAACAAATTCTAATGGGTTATTAAAAGGATCTGCAAGATCAGTATATAATTATAATATTGGCCGTACAATTAAAAGCTCACTTGATGATAATATAATTATTAATGGTGGCGGACACAACATGGCCGCAGGATTTACACTTAAAAAATGTAACTTAAAAAAATTTGAAAAATTTATTTTGAACCATTTTTCTAAAACAGGCATTAAGCAAAATCACACTCTTTTATATGATGCTGAAGTATCATCTCTTGTATTCAATATGTCGTTTTACAATGATATAAAAAAATTAGAACCATTTGGAACAGGCAATCCAGCTCCCACTTTTTTATTAAAGGATTTGAAAGTAATTAAAGCCACAATATTAAAAAATAAACATATTTCAATGATTCTAAAATCTAAAGCTGGTTTTTCAATTAAATCTATATCATTCAACTCTGTAAATAATAAAGTTGGAGAGTATTTATTGAACTATAAAGATACTTTAAATGTAATAGGTCAATTCAATGAAAATATATGGAACAACAAAAAAACTCTTCAATTAACTATTAGAGACGTAATCTTATAGGTTAATTGGACTTGATAAATAATGACTTTTAAAATAAAAGATCACAACATGGTCCCTTCGTCTATCGGTTAGGACAGCTGGTTTTCATCCTGCAAAGGGGGGTTCGATTCCCCCAGGGACCGCCATTGAAAATGTATTATTACGTCTATATGCTTAAGGCAATTGATCCCTCTGTTAAAAAAACTTACGTAGGTTATACAAATAATATTTTATCAAGATTAAAGAAGCACAATTCAAATAAGGGCGCCAAATCAACAAAAGGATATAAATGGTTGTTAATATATAATAAAAAATTTATAACAAAAAGTGACGCTATGTCTTACGAGTATAAATTAAAAAAAAATAGAAAAAAAAGAAATAATATTTTGATTAAATTTAATCTTAAAAATACCACTAATGAAATTATTAAAAACTAAAATCCTAGATCTAAAGATAGTTAAAACAAACCTTTATAAAGATAAAAGAGGTTTTTTAAAAGAAATCTATAGAAAAAATTTATTAAAAAAAGATAATTTTATTTTTGATATAATGTCCACATCAAAAAAAAATGTTTTAAGAGGTTTGCATATACAGTTAAATAACAAGCAAACAAAGTTAATCACAGTTACAGAAGGTAAAATTTTTGATGTGGCGGTAGACTTAAGGCCAAAATCTAAAACGTTTGGTAAATATGTGGGTTTGAAAATTTCTCATACTGATGATTTTTCTTTTTTAATACCAAGTGGTTTTGCCCATGGGTTTGTGTGCTTGTCCAAAAAATGTACTATTTATTATAAGACAAGTAATTACAGAAATGCTAAAACTGAAAGAACACTCGCTTGGAACGACAAAACTATAAATATTAAATGGCCTATAAAAAAACCTATCTTGTCAAATAAAGATAAAAATGGGATTGACTTCAATAGTCTTAAAAAACTATTAAAGTAATAAGAAATGAATATTTCTATTTTATTACCATACAAGGAAAATTATTCCCCAAGTTATCCAGGGGCGGTTTCATTATTTGTAGATGCAACTTCAAAAATAAGTACTTATAAAAATTCTATTACAATATTTGGGAATACGAATTTTAAAAATAGACTTTATGGTAATTATAATAACATAAAATTACCCAAAAATAATTTTTTAAGGAGTCAAAGTTCATCTTATGTAAATAAGTTTATTGAATTACAAAAAGATTTAAATTCAGATGTAATAGAAATACACAATCGTCCAAATTATATTTCAAAAATAAGTACCCTTAAAAAAAAAATTGTTTTATATTTTCATAATGATCCAACTTCGATGTTAGGCTCAAAAAAAATAAGTGAAAGAATAGCTTTATTAAATTGTTGTGAAAAAATTATATTTAATAGTCAATGGTCTAAAAATAGATTTCTAAAAAGCTTAAAAAATTTTTATCACAAGTCAGATAAGCTTCAAGTAATACATCAATCGATTAACCAGACTACTACTGATATTAAAAAAAAACAAAAATTAATTACGTTTGTTGGAAAATTAAATTTAGCAAAAGGTTATGATTTATTTGGTGCTGCTATTATTAAAATATTAAACAAACATAAGGACTGGAAAGCTATCGTAATAGGCGACGAACCTAGAGAAAAATTATATTTTGAACATAATAACTTAAAAGTTTTAGGGTTTTTGGAACACACAAAGGTGCTCAATATTTTTAAAAAGACAAGTATTGCCGTTGCTTGCTCAAGGTGGGATGAGCCTTTTGGTCGAACGAGTTTAGAGGCATCCAGTAGGGGGTGCGCAGTAGTTATTTCTAATAGGGGTGGGCTACCTGAGACAATAACTAATGGAGTTATAGTTAGAAATCTTAATATCCAAAATATTTATAGTGCGATTGATATTTTAATAGAAAATAAAAAAAAAAGAATAACTCTTCAAAAATTATCTCTTAATAACTTCTACCTAACTGATCATTATGCAGTAAAAAAGATAGATCTTTATAGATTTAAACTTTTCAATAAAAATAATTTTAAAATTAATTTGAAAAAGTTTTCTAATGATAAATTAAAGATTCTTCATGTGACAAATTTTAATGAAAGACATAACGGAAGGCTGTTTTACAATACGGGCAAAAGAATTAATAACGGCTTTGTTCGCTTAGGTCATAGCGTATTAGAATTTAGTGACAGAGACATAGTGAGTTACTATAGATCAATAAATGACTTGAATGGTTCTAAGGCTCTAAATAGAAAATTACTAGAAGTTATCAGTAATTATGTACCCGATATAATAGTTATTGGACATGCTGATTTAATAAAAATTGATACATTAAAATACATCAAAAAAAATTACCCTGATATTAAGTTTGCTCAATGGTTTCTTGATAGAATGGATACACAATGGTCTTTTAACAAAAAAAGGTTTTTAGATAAGATAGATGTAATGGATGCAAGTTTTTGTACAACCGATCCTTTGAGTTTAAATTTTGATAATAATAAACAAATACACTTCATGCCAAACCCTGTTGATAAGTCATTTGAAAAATTAAAAAACTTTCAAAAAACTTATTTTAATAACGATGTTTTTTTTGCAATGAGTCATGGTGTTCATAGGGGTGTATTAAAAAAAGGAAAATTTGATGATAGAGAAAATTTCATTAATAAAATCTTATTAAAATCTCAAAGCGTTAGATTTGATTTGTATGGCATGAATAATAGACAACCCATTTGGGCTGATGATTTTATAAATGCAGTGTCTCAATCCAAAATTGGTTTAAATTTAAGTCAAGGAAAAACAGCCAAATATTATAGTAGTGATAGATTTGCTCAATTAATAGGAAATGGCCTTTTAGTAATGATTGATGAAAAAACAAAATTTAATGACTTTTTTGATAAAGATGAAATAATTTTATATAAAAATTTGACCGATTTGACTGAACAAATACTAAAATATACAAATGATGATAAATTAAGAAAAAATATTGCAAAAAAAGGATATGACAAATACTTCAAATACTTTAACTCTAGCATTATATCTGATTTCATTATTAAAAAAACTCTGAATATAAAACACAATAAGTTTTACTGGGAATAAAAATTTAATGTTTTCTATCATAATACCAACTTTTAATAATCTTCAGTATTTAAAACTTTGTATTTCTAGTATCAAAAAAAATTCTAAATTTGAACACGAGATAATTCCACATATAAATGAAGGTATTGATGGAACAGAAAATTTTTTAATTAATCAAAATTTAAAATATACAATTACCAAATATAATTCTGGTATTTGTGAGGGAATGAATAAAGCTGCAAAGAAAGCAAAGTATGAATATATTCTTTATGCTCATGATGATTTTTATTTTTGTCCGAATTGGGATGTCGAGTTAAAAAAAGAAATTGATAAAATAGGACATAATAATTTTTATCTATCGGGAACTATGATTGGAACGACTGGGGCAGATTCTCTGAATTGCGGAACTAGTATTGAAAGTTTTAATGAAAAAAAGTTATTAAATACTTATCAAAATCTTAATTTCTATGATTTTCAAGGTTCTACATGGGCTCCGCATTTAATTCATAAAGATTTATGGCATAAAGTCGGTGGCTTTAGTGAGGAGTTTTTTCCTGGCACAGGATCTGATCCTGATTTAAATATGAAATTATGGAAAGAAAATATTAGAATCTTTAAAGGATTGGGAAAATGTTTAGTTTTCCACTTTGGATCAGTTGTAACAAGAAGGAATAATGGTGATGAAAAAATTAAAACAGAGTCCGGGAATAAAGGTAATAAAATTTTTCTTTTAAAATGGGGAATAACAATAAAATTTTTTAAAAAGTATTATTTGAAATCAGATATTCCATATACGACAAAGCTTTTAGAGCCTAAAAAAAATATTAAATTTTTATTTTTTTTATTATTATGTAAAATAAATTATCTATATGTAAAGCATATTTATCGTAATAAATAATAAGTCCGGATTAATTATCTACTTATTTTTTTCTTAACAAATAATAAATCCAAATAAATTATTTGCTTATATAGTGGTTTAAAATTTTTATAACTAACCTTGGCAAAATTATTTTTTTTGTAAAAAACTATTTTATAATTATTTTTTTTAAAAAATAATATAAATTTTTTAAGATTAAAAAAATATAAATAAACTGTGTGTGGGAGAATATTAGTTTGTTTAACAACTATTTTTTCTTTATCAATATTATCTTTAAAAAATGTTGTCCCTGAAAAAAAAATGTATTTAGGTTTTTTTTTAAAAATTTTATCTAAAAATAAATTATAATTTCTAAAATATTGAATAGAAGATCCAAAATAAACTAAATCTAAATTATTTAACTTTCTAATATTAGTTACTGGATATAGATTTTTTATTTTAAATTTACTTTTAATTTTTTTGAAAATCTCAATAATCTCTTTAAAATTATATATAAAATAATTTTTTATGTTTAAACTGTTATTCAATTTAAGATAAAGATCTATATTATCACCACCAACGTCTAAATAATTGAATTCTTTTTTTTTAAATAAATCTTTTAAAAAAATATCTATGTTTTTTTTAGTATTAAATTTAATTAATTTTTTTTTGGTATCATAATTTTCAACTAATTTGATTTGTTTTTTTAAGTTTGTAACAGTTGGGTAAAAATTTTTGGGCAAAATTTTTAAATCTGTTTGAACAAAATAAATACCATATCTTCTTAATAGCTTTCTATTTAATGTTTTTGGGAAATATTTTGTAAAATCTTTTGATAAAATTTTTTCTACAAATTTAATTTTCATTTAATAGTCAATATTACATTTTTTTTTAAAATAAAAACTTAATAAACCATTGAGTCTTGTTTTGGATATATAATACTTATTTTTGTTCAAAAAATAGAATACTAAAATTTTAAGAAAATATTTAAAGATTGATTTGCATGCAATAAAAAAAATTAGAATTTTATTATAATGTTTATTTAAAAAGTAATATTTTGACCATTCCCAGTGCCATTTTTTAAAACATTCATACTTTAAAGTTTTATCATTTATAGATCCATCTGTGTGTTCAGCATTTAAATCGTTAATGAGATATATTTTTTTATTAGATTTAAAACATTGATGAAAAAAATCATCTTCTTCAAAAAACATAAAAATATTCTCATCAAATTTAATACCTTTATCGAAAGTGTTTTTTTTATCAATTAACATAATTGAGCCACTTACAAAAAAAACTTGCATTATGTTATTTGTAATTTTTTTTTCTAGATCGATCTTAAAAAAAAACTTATTATAATAAAACTTTATGATAGATAAATTTCCAGTTCTTTTAATATAGAAATCTTTATAAAAATTATTTATTTTAGGAGAAATTACTGCAAAATTACCAATTTTTTCAATAGAGTTTTCCATAATATCAAAAAAATTTGATGGTAATATTGTGTCTATATCTAAATATAATATATATCTTGTATTTGAATTTTTAATTCCACAATTGATACCAGCTCCATTTCCAAAGTTTTTATTTTTAATAATTTTTAAATCAATATTTTTAGGTATTATTAAATTTTGAAGCGTGAAATCATGTGAATGATCAATTATTAAAACATCTGTATTAATTTTTATGCTATTTAAACAGGATTGTAATTTTAATTTATCACATCTATAATTTACAAGAACAACTGTAAGCTTCATAATGCATTCATTATAGAAAATATATATCAATATTAAAGATATATATTTTATTAATAAACTTTTTATGAGAATTCTGGTGCCGATATTCAGTAGGCTAGATTAATAAAAACACTTAAATGAAAATAATTCAAGCAAAATATCCCTTAAATAATTTTTGAGTTTCGGTTACTTAAGGATATAAATAATAATCATACATAAAATTTTTTTCTAGTCTTTAAGTGACTAAATCTTAATCTTATTTAAAGCATTATTTTTAAATAAATTTGCTTCTTTAATATATCTTCTTACCATTTCTGTCGATTTATGACCTGTCATTGCCATAATACTTCTTTCTTCTGCGCCTGCTTCTGCGGCTGATGTTGCAAATCCT
>Ga0308004_10000976_pt1 | contig 12722 bp, 13 predicted proteins | sample Neamet38_FD_203156 | JGI IMG/M metagenome (GOLD analysis project Ga0308004, IMG submission 203156) | Marine microbial communities from water near the shore, Antarctic Ocean - #38 | ecosystem: Environmental > Aquatic > Marine > Unclassified | place: Southern Ocean | collected 2014-06-06 | reverse complement strand
GTGGGATGAAAGACTTTCTAGTAGAGGAGCTTTTAATTTATCTAATGATTTAAATGTTAATACAAGCAAGAAAATTAGCAAATTAGATGAAAATTCAGCAGCCTTTATCTTGCAAGGGGCTTTAGACTTTATGAGAAGAGAAATTACTTGATATCATAGCACAAAAAGCCTATAGAGTTATTTTTAATGGCAGTACAAAAAAATACTTCAGCTATTAAAAGCCAACCCAAACACCTTCTAGGTATTCAAAATTTATCAATTCAAGAAGCTAAAAAAATTCTCGAAGAAGCAAAAACCTTTATTTCTTTAAATAGAAGTCCATCAAAAAAACTAGATACTTTAAGAGGTAAAACTCAAATTAATTTATTTTTTGAGCCCTCGACTAGAACCCAAAGTTCTTTTGATTTAGCAGGTAAAAGACTAGGTGCAGATGTAATGACTATGAACGTAGGAAATTCAGCTCTTAAAAAAGGTGAAACTTTAATAGATACTGCAATGACTTTAAATGCAATGCATCCAGATATAATTGTTATAAGACACCAAGACTCCGGTGCACCTAATTTACTTTCTCAAAAAGTTAATTGTGCGGTAATTAATGCAGGAGATGGAAGAAGAGAGCATCCTACACAGGCATTATTAGATGCTTTGACTATTATTAACCGTAAAAAAACAATCGAAGGATTAAAGATTGCTATATGCGGTGACATACTCCACTCACGAGTCGCTAGGTCAAATATTTATTTAATGAATATGTTAGGTGCAGAAGTAAATGTTATTGGTCCAAAAACTTTAATGCCTAAATCTATTGAAAGACTTGGTGTTAAAAGTTTTACTGATATGAAAAAAGGTTTGGACAAATGTGACATTGTAATGATGCTAAGATTACAAAATGAAAGAATGCAAGGTTCTTTTTTACCTTCTAAAAGAGAATACTATGAGTTCTTTGGACTGACACCAGAAAAATTAAAATTTGCTAGTAAAGATGCTTTAATTATGCATCCCGGACCAATGAATAGAGGAGTTGAAATAGATACTAAACTTGCAGATGACATAAATGTGAGCCTTGTCAAAGAGCAAGTTGAATTAGGTGTTGCGGTAAGAATGGCATGCCTAAAAATTTATTGTAAATAAAATGAAAGAAAAAATTTTAATTAACGCTCATATTATAGATCCATCACAAAAAATGGATGAAAAAGGGTCGATCATTATTGATGACAAAGGAAAGATTAAAATGATAGGTAAAAATGTTAAAAAATCTGACACAACAACCTCAGTAGAAGTTATAGATTTACAAAATCATATTGTAATCCCAGGAATTGTTGACATGAAAGCATTTGTTGGAGAACCAGGTTACGAATACAAAGAAAATTTTAGAACACTGAGTCAAGCTGCTTTAGCTGGTGGAGTAACATCAGTTGTTACTATGCCAAACACCAAACCAATTATTGACAATGTATCTATGGTTGATTTTATAATCAGAAGAGGAAGGGATAAGGCATCGATCAACTTATACCCTTGTGCGTCATTAACTAGAGAAATAGGTGGAAAAGAAATGTCTGAATTTGGTCTGCTCTCCAAAAAAGGAATTATTGGATTCACTGACGTAATTAGAACAGTCCAAAATACAGAAACAATGGCAAAAATAATGGACTACGCATCAGATATAGGTGTTTTAATTATGCAGCATGTAGAGGATTACGAACTTTCAAAAAACGGATGTATTAATAACGGTGAGGTTTCAACAAGATTAGGTTTAGAAGGAATATCATATATAGCTGAAAAAATAATTATTGAGAGAGATCTATCTTTGTTAAGTGAATTTTCTTGCAGGTATCATATAAATCAGATCTCCTCAAAAGAGTCTCTAGATGTTATTAAAAAAAACAAAGAAAAAGGATTAAATTTTAGTGTTGGCGTGTCTATTAACAACCTTTCACTAAATGAAAATGACATTGGTGACTTTAAAACTTTTTTAAAACTTTCTCCTCCACTTAGGCTTGAAGATGACAGGACATCATTAGTAAATGGAATTAAATCAGGATTGATTGATGTAATAGTGTCTGACCATACACCTGAAGATGAAGAAGGAAAAAGACTACCTTTTGCCCAAGCAGCTACCGGTGCAATAGGAATTGAAACTCTTTTACCTTTAGCTCTAGAAATGTACCATAACGATTCTCTTGAACTCACAAAGATAATAGAGACTTTGACTATAAATCCTGCGAAAATTTTAAAAATAAATAAGGGATCGCTAACAAGGGGTTCAGATGCAGATATCTGCGTTTTTGATTTAGATAAACCATGGGTAGTTAATGGGGATGAATTAAAATCTAAGTCTAAAAATACCGCTATAGAAGGTAGAAAACTTCAAGGAAAAGTTCTTATGACATTCTTAAATGGCGTACTAATGTTTAAATCATAATGTATTTAGAAATTTTATATACAGCAACTTATTCTTATCTTTTAGGATCGATACCTTTTGGTCTAATCGTTACAAAAATTTTTTTAAATAAAGACCTTAGAGATATCGGGTCAGGAAATATAGGAGCTACAAATGTACTTAGAACTGGTAATAAAACCTTAGGTGCTGTCACTTTACTCCTAGATGGAATTAAAGCTTATTTCGCGGTTGCTATAACTTTTATATATTTCCTAGATTATATTTACTTGTCTGCTCTCTTGTGTGTTCTTGGACACATATTTCCAGTTTGGTTGAGATTTAAAGGAGGAAAAGGAATAGCAGTTTTTCTTGGTATTCTTTTTGGTTTTTCAATTAAATTAGCACTACTTTTTATAGTTTGTTGGAGTTTAATTTTATACCTAACAAAATACTCATCTGTTTCTTCTTTGGTTTCTACAGGAGTAATTTTTTTATACTCGATTTATTTGAATAATTTTCTTGGGAGTGTATTTTTTTTTATTATTCTTATTATTGTTATTTATACACACAGAGTAAATATAGTCCGACTTAGAAACAAAACAGAAAATAAAATCAATTTTTAGAGGACTTTTTTGGCGCAATTATACTAGCGTTTGACAAAGCCGTTTATATTTGTAAATAAAAAAGACTGAAATGAATTTGGTAATTGTTGAAAGCCCTGCAAAAGCAAAAACGATTAATAAATATCTAGGAAAAGATTATTTAGTTTTAGCAAGTTATGGTCACATTAGAGATCTACCTTCAAAAAATGGATCAGTAGATCCAGACAACAAATTTAAAATGTTGTGGGAAGTTGATTTTTTTTCAAAAAAATATTTAAAAGAAATAACCGATGCAGCAAAAGATTCTGACAAAATTATATTAGCTACTGATCCAGATCGTGAGGGTGAGGCAATAGCTTGGCATGTTAAAGAATACCTTATTTCAAAAAAAATTTTAAAAGACAAAGTTTTAGAGCGTGTGGTATTTAATGAAATCACAAAAAATGCTATTTTAAAAGCAATAGATAATCCTAGACAAATAGAAATTTCTTTAGTCGAAGCTTACCTGGCAAGAAGAGCTTTAGACTATCTTGTTGGGTTTAATATATCTCCTATTCTATGGACTAAACTACCGGGCTCTAAGTCTGCAGGTAGAGTTCAGTCTGTTTCTTTAAAATTAATCACTGAAAGAGAACATGAAATAGAGTTATTTAATTCAGAAGAATACTGGACTCTCGCTTCAGATTTTACAAACACAAATAATAAAAATATTTTTTCTAAGTTAAATCTTTTTAAAGGAGAAAAAGTTGAACGTTTTACATTTAAAAATAAAATAGAAATTAATAAAGCACTAGATATAATTAATAAATCAAAGTTTAAGATAGAGGATGTTAATTCAAAAATTCACAAAAGAAATCCTTTAGCTCCTTTTACAACATCTACACTTCAACAAACGGCTTCAAGTAAGTTTGGATTTGGAGCGTCAAGGACTATGCAGATTGCGCAAAGACTCTATCAAGGTGTTGACGTTGAAGGAGAAACAACTGGACTTATTACCTATATGAGAACTGATGGGACTCATATATCACAAGGTGCAATTATGGATTTTAGAAATCTAATTGAACAAGATTTTGGCAAAGAATACCTTCCTTTAAATTACAACACATACGAAGGTAAAAAAGCTAAGAACGCTCAGGAAGCACATGAAGCAATAAGACCTACTGCAATAACAAGAAAGCCAAGTGATATAAAAAAATATGTCAACGCAGATCAGTTAAAACTGTATGAACTTATTTGGAGTAGAGCACTGTCATCACAAATGAGTCATGCAGAATTTTATAGAAACAGTATAACGATTTCCTCTGCAGACAAGAAAATTAATTTTAAGGCAAATGGTTCAATTGTTAAATTTGAAGGTTTTTTAAAAGTTTATGGAATTTCAGAAGACAATGAAGATGATAAAACTATTTTACCTGTATGTAAAATTGGTGATGAAGTGAGTATCTTGAAATTAATAGATGAACAACATTATACAGATCCACCTCCTAGATATTCTGAGGCAAGTTTAGTGAAGAAAATGGAGGAACTTGGAATAGGAAGGCCATCTACATACGCAAATATAATTTCTGTTTTGTCTACTAGGAATTATGTTGAGCAAATAAACAAACAGTTTCATCCTACTGACAGAGGAAAGTTAATATCTGCTTTTTTAGAAAAATTATTTACAAAATACGTAGACTATAATTTTACAGCTGATTTGGAAAATCAATTAGATGACATTACTAGCGGTAAAATTCAATGGATAAAAGTTTTAGAAAATTTTTGGAAAGATTTTATTTCTAACGTTAATACCGTTAAAGAAAAAAGAACACGTGAGGTTTTAGACTTGTTAAATGATAGTCTTGGAAATTTAATCTTTGAAAAAGACAAACAAAATATAATAGATCGAAAATGTAGAATATGTACTAATGGAGAATTGAGTTTAAAAAATAGTTTTCATGGTGGAGCTTTTATTGGTTGCTCTAATTATCCAGAATGTAAATATACAAGACCTTTTTCAAAAGCTAAGACTGCAGCTCAATATAGTCTTGCAGAACCAAAATTGATTGGGCAAAATGATTTGGGTAAAAATATTTATTTAAAGAATGGAAGGTTTGGTCCTTACTTGCAATATGAGAAAGAAATTCAAATAGAAAAAGAAAGTTTAACAAAAAATAAAAAAACGAAGAAAAATAAAGTTAAAGCGGGTAATAATATGAAAAATGTATCTATACCTAAGGGTGTTAAAATAGATAAAGTGGATCTAACACAAGCTAAATTTCTGTGTTCTTTGCCAAAAATTCTTGGCCAAAACCCTGAAACAGGCCAAGATATAGTTTTAAATTCTGGAAGATTTGGCCCCTATTTGAAATGTGAAAATAAATCAGCTCGATTAGAGAATGTTGATGAAATTTTTTCTATTGGATTAAACAGAGCAATAGTACTTATTGCTGATGCCAAACCAGGTAGAATGTCTTTGTCGTTAATAAAAGATTTAGGTGAACATCCAGACGACAAAAAACCTATTAGAATTATGAAAGGTAAGTATGGACCCTATATTAAATATAAATCTTTAAATGCAACAATACCTGAGGAAAAAGAGCCAAGTGAAATAACAATGGAAGAAGCATTAATACTAATAGAAAAACGTAAAGAATATGATAAGAATAAAAAAAAAAAACCAAAGAAAAATGAAAAAAAAAAACTATGAAAAAACTTATACTTTTTATAACATTTCTAGCTTTGACCTTGAGTAGTACAGTTTATGCTAAAGAAGGAAAATGCAAGACTTTTGATGTAGGATGTAAATTAAAAACATTTACTGCTGATACAAAAGAGTATCAAAAAAAAGAATTGAATAAAGCGAAAGAAAAAAGAATGAGAGAAAAAAAATAGTAAAAAAAAAAATTTTTTAAAAATTAATGTCTATAGAAGAAAGAATAAAAGAATTAAACATAATACTACCAGAACCTAAGAAACCCGTAGGTGCTTATGTGGCTAGTAAAGTTGCTGGAAATTTACTTTTTATTTCAGGACAAATATCAATAGACGAAAAAGGTGTTTTAATTCTAGGTAAACTGGGAGAAAATCTTACGACTGAAGAAGGATATAATGCTGCTAAAAGATGCGCGTTGAGTATTATTGCTCATGTGAAATCTGCTTGTAAAAACGATTTCTCAAAAATAAAATCTTGTATCAAATTAACTGGCTATGTTAACTCAACCAGTACATTTATAGAACAACCTCAAGTTATCAATGGAGCTTCAGAATTAATATCCTTAGTATTTGGTGACATTGGAATGCATGCAAGAGCAGCAGTAAGCACAAACAGCCTGCCACTAGGTGTTGCAGTTGAAGTTGATGCTATATTTGAAATTAATTAGCAATTTACCTGCCAATTGAAAAGTATTTAATTCCCTTTCTTTTCATTTCATCAACATTATAAAGGTTTCTTAGATCAAATAATTTAAATTTATTATTCTTAATAATATTTTTGAAATCAAGAGATTTGAATTCATCCCATTCAGTATGCAAGATAATAAGGTCTGCATTTCTACAGGTAGAACTAACTTGATTATAAAAATTACAATTTTTTAGTTTCATAAACTCTTTTTTTATTCCAGTTGGGTCGTAATATGCAATCAGGGCACCTTTTGTATGAAGATAAGGGATCATTTTTAAACTGACTGAATCTCTCATGTCGTCTGTATTGGGTTTGAATGTTACTCCTAGAAAAGCAATTTTTTTATGTCTAAGATTTTTTCCAATAATAGTATGCACTTTATCAAAAAGTAACTTTTTCCTTTTTTCATTTGATTTAATTACAGATTTAACTATTGATAAATCTACTTTTACTTTAGCACCTATTGAAACTAATCCTTTAGTGTCTTTAGGAAAACAAGATCCACCATATGCAGGGCCTGCTCTTAGAAAGCGACTGCCAATTCTATCATCGCTGCCCATACCCAGAGAGATATCTTCAACATTAATGCCTGTCTTTTCACATAGATTTGCTATTTCGTTAATGAAAGTAATTTTTGTAGCTAGAAAAGCGTTGGAAGCATATTTGATTAATTCAGCACCTCTTCTGTTCGTAGTAAAAAATTTAGCTCCTTTGTTGATTAATGGTAGATATAAATTTTTCATTATTTTGAGAGAGTGAGGTGAATTTGAGCCTATAACTATTCTATCTGGATACCTGAAGTCTCTTATCGCTTCACCTTCACGCAAAAATTCAGGGTTTGAAATTACGGTAAATTTTTTTTTATTTTTTAGATTCTTTTCTATTAAATCTCCAGTTCCAATAGGTACTGTAGATTTAGTAACTATAATTTTTTTATTTTTTGAAAACTTAGATATTTCTTTTGCAACATTAAGAACAAAGCTAAGGTCTACAGATAAAGAATTTTTTTTATTTGGGGTTCCAACGCAAATAAAAACAATATCAGACTTATTTATTCCTTCAGAAATATTTGTAGTAAAAAAAAGACGTTTTGCTTGGCAATTTTTTTTTATTAGTGTTTCTAAATCAGGTTCATAAATAGGTGATTTGCCCGATTTTAGTTTTTCAATTTTTCCCGCGTCTTTATCGACACAATATACTGTATGTCCAATATCAGCAAAACAAGTTCCACTTACCAAGCCTACATAGCCAGTACCTATCATGCACAGTTTCATTTATTTATTTCCTTAGAAATCTCAACAGAAGATTTTATGTAACCATTTAAGGTGCCACAGTCCAAATATTTACCTTTAAAAATATTTCCATAAAAATTTTCACCATCGGTAATCAATTGTTTAATAGCATCTGTGATATGAATTTCTCCACCCTGCCCTGGTTTTAGTTTTTTTAGTTTTTTCATGATTATTTTTGGCAATATATACCTGCCAATAATTGCATAATTTGAAGGAGCTATTTTTACGCTTGGTTTTTCAATGACATCCTTAATTTTAAAGAAGTTTTTTTTTTTATCTTTAATTGAAAGAATGCCCCATCTAGAAACTGTTTCTTTTTTAACAACCTTAGTAGCAATAATAGAACCTTTTGTTTTCTTATGTAACAATAGCATTTCTTTTGAGCAATTTTTTTTAATTATTAGATCATCTGGAAAAAGCATTAAGAAATGACTTGATTTTATAAGCTTTTGACATTTTAAAATTGCATCACCAGTTCCTTTGGGTTTGTTCTGGTAAACAAACTTTATCATTTTTTGATAGTATTTAAGCTTATTAAATGTGCGTAGAATTCTTTTGTCTTTTTTTTTAGCTAATATAGATTTATAAAATTGATCGTTAAAAAAATATTTTTTTATACTTTCTTTTTTTCTTGATATGATGAAAATAAATTCTTTAATACCTGCTTCTATACATTCATCAAGTATATACTCTAAGTTAGGTTTTCCATTTATAGGAAGTAGCTCTTTTGGAGTAACGCTAGAAAGAGGCAAGAGTCTTGTGCCAAGCCCCGCTAGTGGAATTATTGCTTGTCTTAACATAAGTTTCTTTTACTTTTAAATTTCAATTATTACAAATGAAAATATTTAAAAATAGAATTGATTTAATTAAAGAAATATCAGGGCTTAAAGATCTAGGGTTTATTCCTACTATGGGCGCGCTACATGAAGGTCACTTAAGTTTAATAGATAAAGCTAAAAAAAATTCGAAACTAGTTTTAGTTTCTATATACATTAATCCAAAACAATTTGATTCAAAAAAAGATTTTATAAAGTACCCAAAAAAACTTAATAAAGATATTGCTATTCTAAAGAAAAAAAAAATTGATTACCTTTATATTCCCAATGACGACGACATATACTCATTAAAAGTTAAGAACGACATATACTTGGATAAATTTTCTAAAATACTTTGTGGCAAACTTAAACCAGGTCATTTTAAAGCGGTTGTCAATATAGTAAATAGATTTTTAGAAATCATTAAACCAAAGTTAATTTATTTAGGGATGAAAGATTTTCAACAACTTTCACTTATTAAATTGCACATAAAAAAAAAAAAAATAAAAACTAAATTGATATCATGTTCAACAATAAGAGATAATAATGGATTAGCTTTATCTTCAAGAAACTCTATGCTCAATAAAAAACAGGTTCTTAAAGCAGGAAAGATTTATACATATCTGAAGGAAAATAAAAAACTAATACAACATAAAATATTAAACAATAAAAAAAAAGAAATTGTTGAAAAATTAATTAAAATTGGTGCTCAAAAAATTGATTATATTGAATGTTTAAATCTTAAAAAACTGGAATTATGTAAAAATACAAAAACTAATTTTAATATTTTTATAGCTTACTATATAAGCGATATAAGACTAATAGATAATTTATAAAAAAACAAAAGATCCGATACCCAAAAAAGATAAAAATCCAATGACGTCAGTAACCGTAGTTACAAAGACACTAGACGCTAACGCAGGATCTATATTCATTCTTTTTAAAGTCACTGGTATTAAAATTCCAAAAAGTCCAGCAACTATCATATTTAACACCATCGATGCTGCGATAATTATAGATAGATCTGTTTGTTTAAACCATAGTTGAACAATAATTGCTGTAATAATTGCAAAAATTATTCCATTTAAAACACCTATTAAAAATTCCTTGCCAATAATCTTATTTATATTACTGCTTGATAGTTCTTTAGTGGCGATCGCTCTAATTGTAACTGCAAGGGTTTGCATTCCGGCGTTACCGCCCATAGAGGCTACTATGGGCATTAAGAAAGCTAAGGCTACAACTTTTTCAATTTCAGCTCCAAAAATACTAATAACCCATGACGCTAATAATGCTGTTGCAAGATTTACTAAAAGCCAATTAAATCTTCTTCTAGTTTTTACAAAGACTGTATCAGTTATTTCCTCATTACCCACACCAGCTAATCTAAGAACATCTTCCTCGGCTTCTTCTTGAACAACGGTTACAACATCATCAGCAGTAATCATTCCTACCAACTTGTTATTTTTGTTTACAACACCTGCAGAAACCAAATTGTAATTTTCAAATGTATGGCCGACCTCTTCTTTGTCCATATTGACAGATATAAGAACCGGCATCTCTCTCATTATAGAATTCATTTTAGAATCTCTAGCTGTTCTTAAGACTCTTGAAGAAGGAACTATACCTATGGGTTTAAAATCGTTGTCAACAATAAATATTTCTAAAAACTCTTGAGGCAAATCTTTACTTTCTCTCAAATAGTCAATTGTTTGTCCAACTGTCCAATCACTTGGGATAGCTGTAAACTCACGTTGCATAATCCGGGCAGCTGAATCTTCTGGGTAGCTCAACCCTTCTTCTAAAAGAAATCTATCTTTAGGTGGTAACTTTTCTAAAATTAAATTTTTTTTATCTAAATCTAAGTTCTCCAGAATAGAGACTGCATCGTCGGATTCTAATCTTTTAATTATATTTGATACAGAATCTATTGAAAGTAATTGCAAAACCTCTCCTTGAATAGATTCATTTAATTCAATAAAAATTTCAGGTGGTATATTGAATGACTCTATTTCAATTAATTTAACACGCGTTATATCTGGCAAATTTTCAATTAAATTTGCAATATCAGAGGGGTGCAAGTCTTTGAATGTTTGGTTGATAAACAACAGATCGCTAATATTGATTTTATCAATAAATGTAGTAATAAAATTTTTATTAAAATCGAAGTTCACTTTTTTGTTACCTATCGATTTTACAAGACTCATAAAAAATCCTTTTACATTATTTGTGAGACTATTAGTTGATCTAGTGGTAAAATTCAATTTAAAATGACTTTAGAAGTAAAGATAAGTAAAGAATTAGTACCTTATAAATCAGCGTTCGCATTTCTTAAAAGACGAGTGGACTCAATTAAAGAACATAAAAATGATGATTTATTGTGGATTTTAGAACATCCACTAACATTTACAAGTGGTTTGAGGTCGAAAGAAAATGAGCTATTAGACAAAAAAATCAAACTTATTAAAACAAATAGAGGTGGCAAAATAACACTTCATAATCCGGGGCAAAAAATTATTTACTTTGCAATAGATTTAAATAAAAGAAAAAAAGACATTAGAAATTTAGTAAACCATATTGAAAAAAGTATTATAGAATTTCTAAAACTATATAAGATAATTGGTCTTGCAAATAAGGATAATATAGGTATTTGGGTTGATGATAGAAAAATTGCTGCAATAGGAATACGTGTTACTAATTGGGTGGCATATCATGGCTGCTCAATTAATATAAGCAACAAATTAGAACCGTACAAAAAAATAGTTCCTTGCGGAATAGACAACACAAAAGTCACTTCTGTTGTAAATGAAACTAATGTTAAAATAAGAAATATAGAAATAAAATTAAAAAATATTTTTCTAAAAAACTTAAAAAATATTTAAATCTTTTTTAATAATAAAATCTTTAAATTCTTTATTAAATTCTGCCCTAAAATTATACTTTACATTGTTAATCATAAATTTTATTTCATAAGCGTGCAACATTAAGTTTTTACTTTTTATAAAATCTTTACCTCTTTTGACGTAGTATTTATCGTCTCCAATTATTGAATTACCTATATTGTATAATTGCTTTCTTAATTGATGTTTTCTTCCTGTAATAGGTCTTAACTCTAATAATGAATATTCAGAGCTACCTTTCAAAATCTTAACATAAGATATTGCCTTTTGTACAATTTTTTTTTCTTTTTCATATAAAACTAAATCATCTTCTAAAACTTTAACTTCTTTAGATACCTCGCCGTAAACTACAGCTAAATATGTTTTATGTATTTTTCTTATACGAAATAATGATGTAAATAGTTGTGCATACTCCCTTGTCTTTGCAACTATTAATATACCCGAAGTTTCTTTGTCTAGTCTATGGACTATAAATGGTTTTGTGTCTTCGAAATATTTTGTTTCTCTTAATGTATCAACAACATTTTTAAAAGATTTTGTACCTGATTGAACGGCTATACCGGCGGGTTTATTTATTACGATAAAATTTTCATTATTTTCTATAATAAAATCATCATATTTATCCCTTTCAGTGTTAGAGGGGACATATTGAGTGATTAAATTTTTTTCAGTTTTTTTTACTTTTTCAATATTAAAAATTTCAATTATATCATTTTCTTGAACACGATAAGAGCTTTTAGTTTTTTTTCCATTAACTTTGGCTTGATTTTTTCTTATAATTTTTTCTATTAAACCTTGCGGTATATCCAATACTTTATTCTTAAACCAGCGATCAAAACGTGTATTGTGAAAATCTTTCTCTACTTCAAACTTTTTGATCATAGAAAAGTATATTAAGAAACTTATTTAGTGGCTGCAACTGGCGCTGTATCTTTTTCTTTTGATTCAACTTTTTTGGGCTTATCAACTTTTTTAGCTTCCACATTTCTGTCTACTAATTCTATGATAGCAAGAGGTGCGTCATCACCATATCTAAAACCAGCTTTTAAAACTCTTGAATATCCACCTTGTCGCTTAACATATCTAGCTGACAGTACATCAAAAACTTTTACAACAGAACTCTTGTCTTGTAATTTTGAAAATAGTCTTTTTTTATTACTTAGATTATTTTTTTTGCCTATAGTGATAACTTTATCAATAAGAGGTTTTAACTCTTTTGCCTTTGGTAAAGTTGTTGTTATTTGTTCATACTTAATTAAAGAATTAAGCATGTTTTGAAAGAGAGCTTTTCTATGCTCAGCAGTTCTGTTTAATTTTCTATGTCCTAAACCGTGTCTCATTATTTAGTAAT
>Ga0308004_10000975_pt1 | contig 12723 bp, 14 predicted proteins | sample Neamet38_FD_203156 | JGI IMG/M metagenome (GOLD analysis project Ga0308004, IMG submission 203156) | Marine microbial communities from water near the shore, Antarctic Ocean - #38 | ecosystem: Environmental > Aquatic > Marine > Unclassified | place: Southern Ocean | collected 2014-06-06 | reverse complement strand
TGGCAGGTCCAATGACGGTTATACCGCTTTTTTTATATGTAAAAGGTGTAGAGTTTTGTGGCCTTGGCCCTACTGGAATGATATTTTATATAACACCTACATTTCAATTTTTACTCGGTTTTTTTTACTATAATGAACCTTTTTCAGTTGAAAAATCATTAAGTTTCATTTTAATATGGATTGCTGTATTTATTTATCTAAAAGATTTATATGAAACTAGTTAAATATTTAATAATTTTATTCTTATTCTTTGGAGGCAGTTCATTATATGCTGACGATCAATCATTTGATAATTGGTTAAAAAATTTTAAAATTTACGCTTTAAAAAACAATATTTCTGAATTAACATTTAATAAGACAATGTCGGATGTTGTTTTTTTACCAAAGGTTATTAAATATGATCGCTTTCAACCTGAATTTTATGAAGATACAAAAACGTATATATCCAAGAGATCTTCAAGTCTAAAAGTTAAGAAGGGCAGTGAATTGTATAAACTTAATAAAAGCTTTATAGATTCAATCGATAAGAAATTTTCAGTAGAAAAAAGTTTACTTTTAGCTTTAATGGGCATAGAGACAAATTTTGGCACTTATGTTGGTAAAATGGATATTTTATCATCACTTGCCACTTTAAGTTTTGATAAAAGAAGATCAAAGTTTTTTACAAAAGAACTTATTACCATTCTTCAACTAGTTGAATCTCAAAAAATAGATCACAGAATTTTATATGGTTCTTGGGCAGGTGCTTTCGGTAATTTTCAGTTTATGCCATCAACAATAGAAAAGTTTGCAATTGATTATGATAATAATAACATTATCGAACTTAAATCGACAAAAGATTCTTTTGCTTCGGCAGCTAATTATATAAATAAAATTGGTTGGAAGAAAAATCAGCCCTGCTTTTTGAGAGTTAATTTAACAAAAAATGTGCCTAAAAAATTACTAAACACATCAGCAAAAAAATTACATAACAAGAATAAATTTAAAATCTTAAAACAATATATTGTAGATAAAGATGGTAGCATTATTGATGATGATTTAATTGCCTCAATTATTACTCCAGATAAGGATATTATACCTAATTCTGAAAATTTAGAACCAGCTTATATAGTTTTTGAGAATTATGAAAAAATACTTCAGTGGAATAGATCTTTAAGATTTGGTCTGGCGGTATGCACATTAAAAAGTAAGTTTGAAAATGCTTTATAGAAGAGTCTTATTTTTAATTATTCTATTACTTTTGTCTAATTGTACATCGGGTACTTTAGTTCAATACGAACCAAGATTGGTGACAGTTAATAGCTATTCAAATAAAGGTTTTGCATTAGTTTATAATGAAAAACTTTATAAAGAAAAAATAGTTTCTAAAGAAATTAATAAAAGAAGCTTGATAATATTTCAAAAAAATTTAAAGGCTAGTACAAAAGTTAAAATTACCAATATTCTTAACAACAAAAGTATAATAGGAACGGTAGGAAAAAATTCAACATATCCATCATTTAATAACGCTGTACTTTCTCAAAGAATTGCTGAGGAATTAGATTTAAATCTTAATCAACCGTATGTAGAAATTGTAGAAATTTTTGAAAATTCAATGTTCGTTGCAAAAGTAGCTAAAACTTACGAAGAAGAGAAAAAAGTAGCAGTTAAAGCTCCAGTTAATACCATAAGTATTAATGATTTAAAGATTGTTAAGAAAAATAAAGAAAAAGATCAATACACGAAATTTTCTTATAATATAAAAGTTGCCGATTTTTATTTTTATGACACTGCCCTAATATTATTGAAGAGAATCAAAAATGATATTTTGATTAAAAATGCTAAAATTAAAAAAATGTCAGCTAAAAAATACAGGGTATATTTAGGTCCTTTTAATAACATTAATTCTCTACAAAAATCATATAATGATATAAGTATACTTCAATTTGAAAACATTGAAATTATTAGAAATGATTAAACTAAAATTTTTAACCATATTATTAACAATATTACTAACTTTTAATTCAAACGCTGCATTTGAAATAAAAGCAAGGACTGCAATACTGCAAGATTACCTTTCAGGTGAAATTTTATATGAAATGGATTCAGATAAATCCATATATCCCGCTTCAATGACAAAAATTATGACAGCAATTATTGCTTTTGAATTACTCAAAAGTGGGGATTTAAATCTAGACGAAAAATTTATTGTCTCAGAGAATGCTTGGAGACTGTCATCTGCTGGGTATTCCTCGATGTTCATAATGGTTGGGGATGAAGTAAGTGTAGAAAACTTACTTAAAGGTATAATTGTTGCCTCAGGTAATGATGCTTGTATTGCACTAGCTGAAGGAATTGCGGGTACAGAAGACGAATTTGCTATTATGATGACAGCTAAAGCTAAAGAAATAGGAATGGTAAATACAAATTTTGCAAACTCATCTGGGATAAATAATACTGAAAATGTATCTACTGTTAGAGATATTATGATTATGTCTAATTATCTTATAAAAAATTTTCCAGAAAAGTATAAATATTTTTCTGAAAAAAAATTCACTTGGGATAGAACTGGTGGCGAACCAATTAGTCAGGGAAATAGAAATCCATTACTATACAAAAGCCTTGGTGCTGATGGTATAAAAACTGGTTACTTAGCTATTGAAAGATACTCTCTAGCATCTTCTGTTAAAAGAAATGGAAGGCGTTTAATAGCTGTTGGAAGTGGATTTGATACAAAAAATGATAGATCCAATGAAAGTGCTAAACTTTTAACATGGGGGCTTACTAATTTTGATTTAATACAAATTGCAAAATCAAAAACTAGAGTAGATGATGTAAATGTGTGGCTTGGTAAAAAAGACACTGTGGGTGTTTATGTAAAAAACGATATATATAAAACAGTTCCTAAAGCTCGTAAAAAATTTTTAAAAGTTTCGGTAGTTTATAAAGGACCCATTCAAGCACCTATTAAAAAAGATGATATTTTAGCTAAGCTAAAAGTTACCTATAAAGATGAACTTGTTGAAGAATACGATTTATTTGCTTTTGAAGATGTTAAAAAATTAAATGTATTTTCTAGGTTAATGAAATCAATTAATTTTTTAATTTGGGGTGATGTCTAAAAAACCAATCATAGTTTTTGAAGGAATTGAGGGAACTGGCAAATCTCATCATATAAAAATTGTGGCTAAATATTTAAAAAAAAAGAAGAAAAAATTTATTCATATAAGAGAACCCGGTGGAAGTAGAAATTCAGAAAAAATAAGAAAGCTTATACTGAATAAAAAATCCTTATTTAACAAACATACAGATCTACTGTTATATTTGTCTGCTAGAAGTGAAAATATAGAATTGATAAAAAAAAATGAAGGAAAAAAAATTATACTTATTGACAGATTTTCAGACTCCACAATTGCGTATCAACATTACGGCATGGGGATAAATCTTAAATTTATAAAAAATATTAATGATTATTTGCTTAATGATATAGACATTGATTTCACTTTTTTAAACACAGTTAATCTAAAAAATATGAAGAAAAGATTAATGAAAAGAAAAAGTTTAAATAGATATGATAAATTTGATAATATCTTTTATGATAGAGTTCAAAAAGGTTTCATTAAAATTTCTAAAAAAAACCCTAAAAAATACATGAAAATTGATTCAAACTTAGACATCAATCATAATGAAAAAATTATATTAAATAAAATTAATGATTTAATTTTGATATGAATTTAAAGCCCTCAGAAAATACTAAAATTTTTGGTATGGATAAATTCTTTAACGAATTTATGAAACTTTATAATGAAAAAAAAATGCCTACTAAGATTTTACTATCTGGAAAAAAAGGATTGGGTAAATCAACTTTAGCTTATCATATAATAAATTATATTTTATCAGCAGCTGAAGAGTATAAATATGATTTTAAAAAATTTGTTATCAATAAAAATAATAGATCTTTTAAATTATTACAAAACAACGCACATCCTAATTTTTATTTAATTGACTTATTAAACGATAAGAAAAATATCGATGTAAATCAAATTAGAGAAATGATAACATATACCAATAAATCTACATTCAATAATATGGCAAGATTGATATTGATTGATAATGTCGAAAATCTTAATAAAAATTCAGTTAATGCTTTGCTTAAAGTTATTGAAGAACCTAATGAAAATGTTTTTTTTATTTTGATTAATAACAGTGAAAGAAATATTTTACCAACATTGAAATCAAGATGCCTACTATTTAAGATTAATTTTACATTTAATGAATCTTTGAATACTTCAAATCAAATATTAGGTAAAAATGTATTTGATTTAATAAACCATGAATTATTTAATTACTATAATACACCGGGTGAAATTATCAATTTAATTAACTTTGCTAAAGATAAAAATATAGATTTAAAAAACTATACATTAATTAATCTTTTGAATTTATTAATAGATAATGGTTATTATAAAAAAAATAAACTCATAAAAAATATTTTAATTAACTTTATTGAGCTATTTTTTTTAAAAAAGTACAAATCAAGTGTAACAAAAAATTCTTTGTTAAATTTTTATCATAATTTTATTAGTAAAATTCATAATTCTGAGAAATTTAATCTTGATGAAGAAAGTTTATTTTTAGAATTTAAATCAAGGTTATTAAATGAATAAAAACTACTACATAACAACACCAATTTACTATCCTTCTGCTAAACCGCACATGGGCCACGCATATACAAGTATAATTGCTGATTTTTTTGCACGTTTTAAACGTATAGACGGTTTTGATGTTCACTTCTTAACTGGTACAGACGAACATGGTTTGAAAATTCAACGTGCAGCTGAGAGTAAAAACATTGATCCTCTTGAATTTTGTGATCTAATTAGTCAAACTTTTAGAGACCTTTCTAAAACATTAAATTTATCAAATACAGATTTTATTAGAACAACAGAAAAAAGACATAAAAAAACAGTGCAGCATTTATGGTCAGAACTTGAAAAAAATGATGACATTTATTTATCAAAGTACTCAGGATGGTATTCGGTGTCAGATGAAGCTTACTATAGTGAAGAAGAAATAATTGAAAATAATGGAAAAAAAGTTGCTGAGTCCTCCGGTTCATCAGTTGAGTGGATTGAGGAAGAGTCATATTTTTTTAGACTATCAAAGTGGGAAGGCAAACTTCTAGATTATTATGAAAAAAACTCTGACTTTATTTCACCAATATCAAGAAAAAATGAAGTTATTAGTTTTGTTAAGAATGGTCTAAAGGATTTATCTATAAGTCGTAAGGCATTTTCGTGGGGGATTAAAGTTCCAGGTAACGCTGACCATGTTATCTATGTATGGTTGGATGCTTTAACAAATTATATTAGTGCTCTTGACTATCCTGATACTAAAAGCTCATTGTTTAAGAAATATTGGCCAGCATCCGTTCATTTAATAGGTAAGGATATTTTAAGATTTCATGCTGTTTATTGGCCTGCTTTCTTAATGGCAGCTAAAGTCCCTTTACCCAAAAAAATTTATGGTCATGGATGGATCCTATCTGGTGAAGAAAAAATGTCAAAATCTAAAGGGAACATTTTAGATCCAATAGATATTATTAATACATACGGACTTGATCCATTGAGATACTACTTAATAAAAGAAGTTTCATTTGGCAATGATGGGAGCATATCACAGGATAGGTTAGAGGATTGTATTAATAGTGATTTAGCTAATAACTATGGAAATTTATGCCAAAGAGTAACAGCTTTTGCTGAAAAGAATTGTTCTTCTTTAGTGCCTGAGATTAAAGAATTTAGCAAGGAAGATCTTATCATGTTAAATAAATTTACAAAAAATCTTGAAACCATAAGACAAGAAATCGACAATCAAAATATAAATTTTTATATAAGCTTTATTGTCAGTGCATTGTTCGAAGCTAACAAATATTTTAATGATCAAGAACCTTGGAAAAAAAAAGATGATAAAGATAGATTAAATACAATAGTTTATACTTCATTGGAAATGATTAGAAAAATTTCCTTTATGCTTTATCCAATAATTCCCGATTCTATTGAAAAAGCTTTGAAAATATTTAATTTAAATACTGATGATGTTAATCTTAAATCTATTGCTACTCATAAATATTTAAAAGCGGGAGATGTTATTAATAAAATTGATATTTTATTTAAAAAAATAGAAAAAAAAAATGATTGATTCTCATTGTCATTTAGATCACGAACCTTTATTTGAAAACTTATCTCAAGTTATAAGTAGATCGAAAAAAATTGGCATTACAAAACTCTTAACTATATGCACAACATTAGATAGTTTTGAAAAAATTAAAAATATAATCAAAACAGATAAAATAATCTATGGTACCTATGGCATTCACCCACATGAAACTGAGAAAAATTTTGTTGATAAAAAAACAATAATTGAAAGTGTAAATGATAATGACAAAATAATTGGAATTGGTGAAACAGGCTTAGATTTTTTCTACAATCATAGTGACAAAGATAAGCAAATAAAAAGTTTTAAAACTCATATAGAGGCATCTATTGAACTTAATAGACCTATTATTATTCACTCAAGGAATGCAGAAAAAGAGACTTTTGAAATCCTTAATTCTTACAAGAGTAAGGATTTAAAAATTTTAATGCATTGTTTCACTGGTTCTTTACAATTTTCAAAAAAATTACTTACATTAGGTGCTTTTTTCTCAGCTAGTGGAATAATTACTTTTAAAAATAGTGCTGAACTTCAAAATACTTTCAAAGAAATCCCACTAGAAAAACTTCTCATTGAAACAGATAGCCCATTTTTAGCTCCAATACCCATGAGAGGGGGGAAAAATGAACCAAGTTATATCAAATATACACTTGAGAAATTATCTCTACTTAAAGAAAAAGCTGTGGCTCAAATGTCTGAAATAACTACAAAAAATTTTAATAAACTTTTTAACTTATAATTGTACAATGTCTGTTAAATTTATAATATTAGGATGTGGTAGTTCTGTTGGTGTACCAAGAGCTGATGGTTATGCTGGTAACTGTGATTTAAACAACAAAAAAAATTTCAGAACTAGATGTTCTGCACTAATTAAATTTAATGATCAAAATATTCTTATAGATACATCTCCAGATTTACGATCTCAATTATTAAAAAACAAAATTACATCTATAGATAAGGTTTTTTATACTCATTTACATGCAGATCAAACACATGGTATTAATGATCTACGTCCTTTTTATTTAATAGGTAAAAAACAAATTCCAATATATGCCGATCAAAAGACTTTTAAATATTTATTTTCTACTTTTAATTATTGTTTTAAATCTTCTAATGGGTATCCATCAACATTAAATCTTAATAATTTAAAAAAAAAACACATCTTTAAGAGTAAAAGTGATGAAATTTTAATAGAATCTATACCAACTGAACATGGTAATATTGAAAGTATTTGCTATTTGATAAATAAAAAATTAGCTTATGCAAGTGATATAAGTTTATTTTATAAAAAAGATTATAAGAAATTAAAAAAACTAGATTATTTAATTATTGATTGTTTGTGGTATAAAAATCATTCTTCTCACTTTAATTTAGATCAAGTATTAAATCTAGTTAAACTTCTGTGTCCTAAAAAAACTATTTTAACAAACATGCATAGTGATCTTGATTATGATCAACTTAAAAAAATTTTACCTAAAAATATAGTTCCTGGTTTTGATGGAATAACAATATCTTTATAATATTTTTTCAATTTCTTTGATAATCTTATTGGATAACGGGTCAATAAAAGAATTAAAAGTATTCTCAACTTTGCCATTCTTATTTATTAAAATCTTATGAAAATTCCACTTAGGCACGGTTGATTTACCATGGTTTTTCTTTGCCCATTTATAAATATCGTGTGCATTATCACCTTTCACTTCTACTTTATCGGTTATAGGAAACGTTATATTAAAGTTCGTTTCACAAAAATCTTTAATTTCGTCGTTTGTTCCGGGTTCCTGGCCACCAAACTGATTTGATGGTATCGCTATTACAACAAAGCCTTTTTCAATATATTTAGTATAGAGTTTTTGTAAACCATTGTATTGTTTTGTAAAACCACATTTACTTGCTACATTAACTATTAATATAGTTTTATTTTTATAAATATTTAAATTAATATCCTGTTCATTAATGTCTTTGATATTCAGGTCAAAAAATAACTTGTCATACTTAGCTTCAACTTTTCCAAAAAATGAAAACATAATAGATAACGTATAAACTATTATTACATATTTTTTAAACATAATTACTTTCTAGTTGTGAGGTGCAGTATAAAATATCCAAATAGGGTGGATAATAATGAACCTGCTAAAACACCAATTTTTACCCCATCAATATATTGTGTATTTTCAGCAAAAGCTAAGTTTCCAACAAATAAACTCATTGTAAAACCAATGCCTGTTAAGACAGAGACACCATATAAACTTAACCATGTTGAGTTATCTGGCATTTGTGCAATTTTAAGTTTAACTGAAAAATATGAAAAAAACATGACTCCTAATTGTTTACCAAAAAACAGTCCTACAAGTATACCTAAAGGCACAGGCAACATTAACGATGAAAAGGAAAGGCCACTTAAAGAAACACCTGCATTAGCAAATGCAAATAATGGCATGATTATAAATGCAACATATGGACTAATAGAATGTTCAATTTTTATTAGTAATGAATAATCTTTATCCTTTTGTCTATGAGGTATTGCCGATGCAAGAAGTACACCTGCTATTGTTGCGTGAATTCCAGATTTATAGGTAAAAAACCACATAAAAATTCCAATTAACAAGTAAGGTAAGAACTTTTTAACTCCAAATTTATTTAATATTAATAAGAAAATATAAGATATTAAAATTAAACTTAAATAACTAATACTCAATTCACCAGAATAAAAAAATGCAATTATTAAAATTGCTCCAAGATCATCAATAATTGCTAAAGCAGTTAAAAAAATCTTTAGAGAAATTGGTACCCTTGATCCAAGCAATGAAAGTATACCTAGTGAAAAAGCAATATCTGTAGCTGACGGTATAGCCCAACCATTCATTGTTTCAGAATTGCCAAAATTTATCATTATATAAAATAGAGCTGGAACAAGCATTCCTCCTACTGCTGCAATAATTGGTAGTAATGCTTTTTTTAAATTAGACAATTCACCTTGAATAAACTCTCTTTTAATTTCCAATGTTACAAAAAAGAAAAATATTGCCATAAGGGCATCATTTATCCAATGGTGAACAGAAAGTTTAAGTCCAAAATCATTTATACCAATAAATAAATATTGCCCTAATGTATGAAAATATAGTTCACTAAAATTTGAATTACTTATTATTAATGCAATAATTGCAGCTATCAACAAGACAAGACCACTTGCAGCTTCTAACTGAAAAAACCATTTAAATGGCTTTGATAATGTTTTAATCATAAGGTCAGATCAAATCTCTAAAGAATAACAAAATATCTTTAATGGTTTCGTAAAGGTTAAAAAGTATAAATTCAATGTTAGGTATCATTTTACTAATTGGATATTTAAAAGTGTCTAACAATATAATAAGTGCAGCAAACGAAACAATAAAAACAATTATTATATTTAGAATACTAATTTTTTTTTTTTTATTTTTTTCTTCTTCTTTATTAATTTTAGTAAAAGACTTAAATTTTATATTATCATTATTAGTTTCATATATCTGTATTTCAGGGGCCTCATTAATTAAAATTTCTTCATCAACTAAATCACCTTTAATGGTGATGTCATCTTTTTCTTCAATCGAGGGACTATGAAGGGTATTAGTTGTGTTAGATAATTCGTTTTTAACAATATTATTTGAAATTTCATTTTTAAAAAACCATTCTTGATTACAGGAGCTACATTGCAATAACCTACCTTCATTAGGTATTAAATCTGAATTGACTTCAAATTTTTTATTACAATTAATACAACTAATGATCATTTATCTTGTATAACAGATTCTTAAAAAAAATCCCTTTATTCCATTGTCTTTTATCCTTTGAAATTATTAATATCTAATGTATTAGTACCTCAATCGGGGCGTAGCGCAGCCTGGTAGCGCATCTGGTTTGGGACCAGAGGGTCGCAGGTTCAAATCCTGCCGCCCCGACCAACTTATTATGATTAAAGCTAAAATTTATATACCTACAAAAACCTCCATGCAGTCTGGCCTTGGTAAAAATGATAAATGGATCATTAAGTTTGAAACTGAAAATGCCGGTGTAAACCCTCTAATGGGTTGGGAAACAAGTTCTAACACTCTATCAGAATTAAATTTAGAATTTTCTACTAAAGAATTAGCTATTGATTATGCAAAAAAAAATAAAATTGATTTTGAAATTATTGAACCTCAAAAAAGAAAACTTGTTAAAAAATCATACGCAGATAACTTTCTTAAATAGTTATAATGTTTAAATTTTTTACACAAAAGAAATGGCAATTGTGGTCTTGGTTAGGTTCTTTTGTAATTTTATCATCTTTGTGGGTTCAAGTAAAAATTGATGTAAAAATAAATGAATGGTTCGGTGTGTTCTACGACATGATTCAAAAAGCACTTGCTAAACCAAACGCAATTACAATTGATGAGTACTGGGAAAATTTAGCATCATTTATTACACTAGCTGGTATATATATAGCTCTTTATGTTGTAATAAGTTTTTTTACAGCTCATTTCTTGTTTAGATGGAGAGCAGCGATGGTAGAATGGTATCATTCCGTTTATGATAGAGCTCGTAAAATAGAAGGTGCCTCACAAAGAGTTCAAGAAGATACAATTAAGTTTACACGTATTATGGAATCTCTAGGTACAAGCTTTATTGAATCGGTTATGGTGCTCATACAGTTTACACCTATACTCTTGGGGTTATCAGTCGGTATACCAATTTTCTTTTTTGGTGATTGGCAATATGGATTAATAACAGGTGCATTACTTTGGACATTAGGTGGTACGGCTTTCTTGATTGGATTAGGCTGGATTTTACGTTTAGTTGGAGTTGAGTATGATCTGCAAAAAAAAGAGGCCGCTTATAGAAAAATACTAGTTGTAGCTGAAGATGACAATACTGTTAGACCTAAGACAATAAACGAATTATTCGATGATGTTCGTTCAATTCATTTTTTAAGCTACATACGTTATTTATATTTTAATGTTGGTCGTATGGCTTATTTACAGGCAAATGTATTGTCAGCTTATGTTTTTTTGGCACCAGCTATTGTAGCGGGTGTTGTAACATTGGGTGTTATGCAACAAATAATAAGAGCTTTTGGAAGAGTTGAAGGCTCTATGCAATATCTATTAAAAGCATGGCCTACAATTATTGAGTTGGCAAGTGTTTACAAGCGTCTAAGAGAATTTGAAAATGTAATAAATTCTACCATATCTATAGACGAAAGAATTTAATGACTATTGATAAAAAATATATTGAACAATTTATTAGTGTATCCTCTAAAGCAGCTTTAGCATCATCATATTTAGTTGGGAAGAAAGATAAAATTGCAGCCGATCAAGCAGCTGTAGACTCAATGAGGTCTGAATTAAATAAAATAAACATGAATGGTGAGGTGGTAATTGGTGAAGGTTCATTAGATGAAGCACCAATGTTATATACCGGTGAATTTCTTGGTAATAAAAAGGGTCCAAGTTTTGATATAGCAGTTGACCCTTTGGAAGGTACTAACTTTGCAGCAAACAATTTACCTGGTGCAATATCAGTAATAGCTATTGCTGAAAAAGGAAATCTTTTTAATGCCCCAGAAACTTATATGAATAAAATTGCAACTTGTAATGTTGAAAAGGGTTTAATTGATTTGGACTATTCATTAAAAAAAAATATTTCAAATTTAGCAGATTTTATGAATAAGGATATGTCATCAGTTACTGCTTGTGTAATGGATAGACCAAGACACAAAAATATAATTGAAAAGCTAAAAGAATTAAAAGTTAAAGTAAAATTAATTACTGACGGAGATGTTCTGGGAGCGCTTTATGTATCAAACCCCAAATATGACGTTGATATCTTCCTGGGTATAGGTGGGGGTCCTGAAGGGGTTTTGGCTGCAGCAGCTCTCGATGCTTATAATTGTCATTTTCAAGGTAGATTTATATTTGATAATGACAATGATATTAGCGAAGCAAAACAGATGGGCATAACTGATCTAAATAAAAAATATGAATTAAATGAAATAGTAAAAGGAGACTCAATTTTTTGTGCAACTGGCATTACAAGCAGTAATGTTTTATCTGGTATAAATATAGTAGATAATAATTATACATCTGAAACACTTGTTACTCATAAAGATTCTAATTTTAAAAAAATTATAAAGAGAACAAGCCCCATTAAAGAATGATTTCTGTCTCAGGAAAAAAGTGGGTACAAAAAAAAACTAACAAAAATTCAATAGAAAAATTAAAACAGGATTATAATTTTAGTGAAATTATATCTAAATTAGTTTTATCAAGGAAGTTTGATCAAACAGAATTAAGCAGTATAGATAACCATTTAAATTTAAATAATATTTTTTTAAAAAATATTGATTTTGAAAGATCGGTTGAACTTGTGACTAATTCAATTAACAATCATGAAAATATCTGCATTTTAGGCGATTATGATGTTGATGGCTCAACAGCTACATCTTTATTTATAAGATTTCTTGTAGATATAAAACATCCATTTTTTTATTATATACCTGACAGAGAAAAA
>Ga0308004_10000974_pt1 | contig 12723 bp, 11 predicted proteins | sample Neamet38_FD_203156 | JGI IMG/M metagenome (GOLD analysis project Ga0308004, IMG submission 203156) | Marine microbial communities from water near the shore, Antarctic Ocean - #38 | ecosystem: Environmental > Aquatic > Marine > Unclassified | place: Southern Ocean | collected 2014-06-06 | reverse complement strand
CGCCATCCATTTTTGGCATTTTAATATCAATGACAGCCAAATCAGGTGGTGACCTAGTTAAGCCAATTAATGCACTTTCTCCATCAATGTAGGTTTGCACTTTAAATCCTTCTTTTTCTAGAGCAATACTTATACTTGTAAGTATATTTCTATCATCATCAATTAGAGCAATTGTTTCTGTTTGCATAAACTACTTTAAAAATACTAAATTGTCCTAATTTAGGCAATGCTCTTAAATTAATGAAGTATTCCCCAATTATCACCACTATTTATGTCGACTGTTAATGGTGTTGAAAATGAGTGTAAGTCACTCTCTGTAACACTGGTCATTTCTTCCTCTATAATTTTAGTTATAGTCTTAACTTCTTTTACTGGCACTTCAAAAATTAATTCATCATGTATTTGCAATAGCATCTTTGATTTATTATTTTTTAAACTTTCAAATCTTTTATTTAATCTAATCATTGCAAGTCTCATGATTTCTGAGGCTGAACCTTGAATGGGTGCATTAATTGTTGCTCTTTCTTGAAAATTTCTAATGTTAAAATTTTTATCATTAATTCCATTAAAGTGTGATCTACGACCAAAAATATTACTCACATAACCACTTTTTCTGCAAAACTTAATAGTATCATCCATATATAATTTTATTTCTGGAAATCTTGCAAAATAAGAATTCAAAAATTCATCTGCTTCATGATTTGAAACATTGATTTGTTTTGCAAGTCCGTATTGTGAAATGCCATAAATAATACCAAAATTTATTGCTTTCGCCTTTCGTCTCATATCTTGATCAACTTTTTTTATATCAACATCAAATACTTGGCTTGCTGTTAGTGAGTGAATATCCTCATTATTTTTAAATGCTTTTTTTAACTCTTTAACATCCGCTAAATCTGCTAAGATTCTCATTTCAATTTGATTGTAGTCAGCTGATATTAATGTGAAACCTTTTTCAGCTATAAACGCTTTTCTTATATCTTTACCATCCTCTGATTTGATAGGAATATTTTGCAAATTTGGATCACTAGAAGCAAGCCTTCCTGTTGTTGTGGCTGCTAACAAGAAAGAAGTATGAACTCTTTTTGTTGTAGGATTAATATGCTCAGGTAGAGCATCTGAATAAGTATTTTTTAGTTTAGAAGCTTGGCGCCAATCCAAAATTAATTTTGGAAACTGATGTCCTTTAAACGCCAAATCCTCAAGAACACTTGCATTTGTAGCAAAGCTTCCTTTTCTAGTTTTTTTAAGTACAGCAATCTTTAAATCGTTGTAAATTATTTCTCCCAATTGTTTTGGCGAAGCAATATTAAATTCTTTTTTTGAAATTTTAAAAACTTCTTTTTCTAATTTGCTAATTTTCTTCTCAAATTTTTCAGATAATACCTTTAGGAATTTTTTATCAATTTTTATTCCTTCAATTTCCATAAATGCCAATATCTTAATTAAAGGTTTTTCAAAAATTTCGTAAATATTGGTTAATTTTTCTAATTTAAGGTTTTTACTAAAAATTTTGTATAGTCTATAAGTAATATCCGCATCTTCTGCTGCATATTCCATAGCTTTATCCAGCTCCACATCACTAAAATTTATTTCTTTTTTTCCAGTACCAACAATTTCTTTAAATGAAATTGTTTTGTGCTGTAGATGGATCTCAGATAGTGCATCCATATTATGTCTATTTTTCCCAGCATCTAAAACATAGGACATTAACATTGTATCTTCCATTGAGTTCATGTTTATCCCCTGTTTAAATAAAACAATAAAATCAAATTTAATATTTTGACCAATTTTTTTTACACTTTTATCTTCTAAAATTGGTTTTAATTTTTTAATTACATTTTCTTTCTTTAAGCATCCTTTATACTTGTGGCCTATTGGAATATAACAGGCTTTTCCAATCTTCGTGCTTAACGATATACCAACTAGTTCTGCTTGATGTGCATCTAGCGAGCTAGTTTCAGTATCAATAGCTAATTCTCCAGCTTCTTCTGCTTCCTTGATCCAGTCCTCTATCTGTTTTTCATTAGTAATTAAATGGTAATTTTTTTTACTTATATTTTTTTGTTTTTCTTTAGAAACTACCTCTACTTCAGCCTCTTCCAATGTAGACTTACCATATGCCGAAATAACAGAACTAAGAAGTCTGTTAAACTCCATTTCTCTTAAAAATTTATATAACTTATCTTTATCAATTTCTTTTAATTGAAACTCTTCTATCCTTCTTTCGACTGGAGCATCTTTCATCAACGTTACTAATTTTTTGCTGATGATTGCTTTATCTTTGTTTTCTGTAAGTGTTTCTCTTCTTTTGTTTTGTTTTATCTCGTGCGTATTATCTAATAACTTTTCTAGAGTGCCATACTTATTAATGAGTTCGGCTGCAGTTTTAACTCCTATACCTGGAACACCTGGCACGTTATCGCTACTATCACCTGCTAACGATTGCACATCAATTACTTTTTCTGGACCTACTCCAAATTTATTTACTATATCTTCTGATGTTATAAATTTGTTTTTCATTGGGTCAAACAAACGAACATTTTTTTTATAAAGCTGCATTAAATCTTTATCAGATGATACAATTGTTACCTTTGCTCCCTTAGCAAGAATTTGCTCTGCATAAGTGGCTATCAAATCATCTGCTTCATAGTTCGGGAGATCAACAGAAGGTAGATTAAAAGCAATAACTGATTTTCTTATGTATTCAAACTGTGGTGCCAAATCATCCGGGGCTTCAGACCTATTTGCTTTATAATCAGAATAAATTTCATTTCTAAAAGTTTTTCTAGCTGCATCAAAAATTACAGCAAAATGTGTTGGCTTTTGAAGATTTTCATTAGATTTTGAATCTTCTAATAGTTTAAACAACATACTACAAAAACCACTGACTGCACCTACTGGTAGACCATCACTCTTTCTTGTTAAAGGTGGTAATGCATAGTAAGCTCTAAAAATATAACCTGAACCATCTATTAAATAAAAGTGGTCAGTTTTTTTTATTTTGTCCATTAAATAATATTATCTTAATTATTTTAAATATTATAAATGTATTAACGCACATGGACAAAAAAAATATACTTTCTATTAAAAACTTAAAAAAAATTTATTCAAATAAACAAACAGAAGATACATATGCTTTAAATAATTTAAACTTAGACGTGCAAGAAGGAGAGATTTTTGGTCTACTTGGACCAAATGGCGCCGGCAAGACTACATTTATAAATATTGTAGCTGGTACAGTGATAAAAACAGCAGGACAAGTTAGTGTGTACGGCTTTGATCTCGATAAAGACCCAAGACAAGTTAGAGCTTCAGTTGGAATAGTTCCTCAAGAAGTTAACCTTGATCCTTTTTTTAGTCCAAGAAAATTATTAGAATTGCAAGCTGGGCTCTATGGAATAAAAGAAGAAGACAGAATTACAGATACTATTCTAGAGTTGGTATCTTTAGAGAAACAAGCTAACAGCTATGCCAGAAGTTTATCTGGTGGAATGAAAAGAAGACTACTGGTGGCTAAAGCTTTAGTTCATCAGCCTCCAATAGTTTTTCTAGATGAACCTACCGCTGGTGTTGATGTCCAGCTGAGGAAAAATTTATGGAAAAATGTAAGATTACTTAATAAACTTGGTGTAACTATTATCTTAACAACACATTACCTTGAGGAAGCTGAAGAAATGTGTGATCGAATAGCTATTCTTGATAAAGGAAATGTTGTGGCTTTAGATAGCACTAAAAATCTTTTAGATAAAATTCAAACAAAAAAAGTAACTTTTAAAACTGACAAAAAGATTAATATAAAGAATAATGATTTACCTTCTTTGAAATTAATATCAGACTTAGAGTCAGAAATTTGTGTCTCTTATGAAAAAAGTAAAACAAATATGGAAAATTTAATCAATCTAATTAAGAAAAATAATGCTAAAATTTTAGATATATCTACTGATGATGGTGATTTAGAGGATGTTTTCTTAAGATTAATAAAGAACTAGATTATTATAATAATAAATAGTAAATTTATAAGTATGGAACTTTTAAAAAATTATTCAATAGAAAAAACTTTAAAAGTGTTTTTAATAGTTTTTTTAGGAACAATGTTTCTAACTTTTTCAGCTAAATTAAAAATACCTTTTTATCCGGTGCCAATGACAATGCAAACTTTTGTTGTTCTTTTTTTGGGGTTGGCCTTTGGGTATAAAATTGGACTTGCTACTGTTAGTCTTTATCTTCTTGAAGGTATTATTGGAATGCCAGTATTTTCTAACTCACCTGAAAAAGGTGTTGGTTTAATTTACTTTACAGGTCCTACGATGGGTTACTTAGTAGGATTTTTGTCAGCCACATTTTTTGCTGGTTATCTAAATTTAAAAAGTAATATTTTTATAATTTTTAGTAAGCTAATATTTTCTGTTGCAACAATATATTTATTTGGGATTCTTTGGCTTGGAACTTTGATTGGATGGGACAAACCAATACTTCAATTAGGTGTTACACCTTTTTTGTTAGCTGAATTATTTAAAATCTGCCTATTAACTTTATTAGCTAAAAAAATTATTAAGTTAAGAAAATTTATTTAGGAGATCTTTTAGATAGGATTCTTTGCAGAGTTCTTCTGTGCATTTTAAGTCTTCTTGCTGTTTCGGAAACATTTCTATTACATAACTCGAAAACTCTATGAATGTGTTCCCATTTAACTCTATCTGCTGACATGGGATTTTCAGGTGGTGCTGCTCTTTTTTCTGGGTCTGCTAGTAGTGCTTTTTCAACATCTTCTGCGTCAGCTGGTTTTGCAAGATAGTCAATTGCACCTTCTTTGATTGCTGCTACTGCAGTTGGTATGTTTCCATAGCCAGTTAACATAATAATTCTACTGCTTGGGTTAGAAATTTGTATTTGCTTTACTACTTCAAGACCATTTCCATCTGTTAACCTTAGATCTACTACTGCAAAAGCAGGTTTTTTGTCTTTAACTGCTTTAATTCCTTTTTCTACACCTTCTGCTTGAAAAACTTCAAATCCTTTTTTTTCCATCGCACGTGCAAGTCGATCCCTGAAAGGGTTGTCATCATCAACAATTAGTAAAGATTTATTGTCAAAATCACTTATTTTTTTTAAATTAACTGCATCAACCATGAAGTTAATATGGTGTTTAATATATTAATTTCAATACTAATTATTTACTTTACATTAATTAACTATTGCCTTATTTGCATAATTTGTATGAAAGTTTTTAGTTTTAAAAACTTTTTTTTATTAAATTTTTTTTGGAGACTTAATGCAAAAATTTAAAACAGTTGATGAGCTAATAAATCAACTAAAACCTGAGCAACCAATTTATTGTATAAGAAAAAAATCTATACAATCAGCTTCTACATATTTTAGGAATAAATTTCCTGGCAAAGTACTTTACGCAGTAAAAACTAACCCTCATCCCGAGGTCTTAAAAACAATAGTTGAGAGTGGGATTGAAAACTTTGATGTAGCATCTATTCAAGAAATTAAAGATATAAGAGCAATTAATCCTAACGCGCAATGCTCATATATGCATACTGTAAAAAGCAGAGAAAGTATTAAGGAAGCTTATTTTAACTATAATATTAAAGCCTTTTCGCTAGATACTAAAGATGAATTAATAAAAATAATTGAAACAACTAACCATGCAAAGGATCTTGAGTTATTTGTAAGAGTAGCTGTTTCAAATGAACATGCTGAAATAGATTTATCAAAAAAATTTGGAGCACTATCTTCTGAGGCAACAGGCTTACTAAGATTAACAAAACAATATGCAAAAAAAATAGGTTTAAGTTTCCATGTGGGATCTCAATGTATGCACCCTATTTCATACGCAAAAGGAATTTCAGATATTGGAAATATAATAAAAAAAACAAAAATTGTTCCTGATTATATTAATATTGGAGGTGGATTTCCTGCAATTTACCCTGATCTTGTACCTCAATCCTTAGATAATTATTTTGAAGAAATTAAAAAAGGTTTAGCTAATTTGAACTTGGAAAAACTTCCTGAAATATTATGTGAACCTGGAAGAGCACTAGTAGCTGAAAGTGGATCAACAATTGTGAGGGTAAACCTTAGAAAAAAACAAAAGCTTTATATTAATGATGGAACGTATGGGACTCTTTTTGATGCTGGTACACCAAACATTGTTTACCCTTCTCGATTAATTAAAAATGGAAAAATAATATCTAAAAAATTAACTGCCTTTGATTTTTATGGCCCTACATGTGATAGCATGGACTATATGAGGGGGCCATTTTTGCTTCCAAAGAATATTAAAGAAAATGATTATATTGAATTGGGTCAACTAGGTGCGTACGGCTTAACTTTTAGGACTCAGTTTAATGGTTTTTATTCAGATAAAATTTATGAAGTGGAAGATGAACCTATAATGACGCTATATGGTAAAGACAGTAATAAAAATATATTAGTTGCTTAATGTCAGAAAATAAAAATCTAACTCATAATAGCAAAAAAGACTTCCTTCAACATCCAGTGGAACACATTGATATTACATCATTTGATGCAAGAAAAATTATTTCTTCTATGGAAAAAATGTCTTTTGTTTCAAGAGAAACAGCAAATGCTGCTAATATTTTTAATGAAATGATTCAAGATAAAGATTGCACTATTTTTTTAACACTAGCAGGATCAACATCTGCTGCTGGATGCATGAATATTTATAGAGATTTAGTTAAATATAACATGGTTGATGCAATTATTGCTACAGGAGCATCTATAGTAGATATGGATTTTTTTGAAGCCTTAGGTTTCAAACATTATCAAGGTTCACAATTTCAAGATGATACTGAGTTAAGAAAAAACTATATAGATAGAATTTATGACACCTATATTGATGAGGAAGAGTTGCAAGAATGTGATAAAAAAATATGTGAAATAGCTGATACCCTAGAACCAAGAAGCTACACCTCAAGAGAATTTATTTATGAAATGGGTAAATATTTAAAGACACATTCAAAAAAAAAAGATTCTTTAATTGAAACAGCATATGACAATAATGTTCCTATATTTTGCCCTGCATTTACAGATTCAAGTGCTGGTTTTGGATTAGTAACTCACCAAGAAAATAATCCTAAAAATCATATTACAATAGATTCAATTAGAGAGCTTCGTGAATTAACCGAAATAAAAATTCAATCAAAAGGGTCTGGGTTATTTATGATAGGTGGTGGAGTTCCAAAAAATTTTGTTCAAGATACAGTTATCTGTGCTGAACTTTTAGGAAAAGAAGTTGAGATGCACAAATATGCTGTACAAATTACAGTAGCAGATTCTAGAGATGGTGCCTGTAGCAGTTCTACATTGAAAGAGGCAAGCTCATGGGGTAAAGTTGATATCACAAAAGAACAGATGGTTTTTGCAGAAGCAACTAGTGTTCTTCCTTTGATTGCAAGTGACGCATATCACAAAGGTGACTGGAAAAATAGAACGAGAAAAAATTTCTCTAAAATATTTAAATAAAATTGAAATATCTTTCTAATAAAAATGGATTTCTTGGAATTGACAATGATGTTAATTTTAAAGAAAAAGTAGTAGTTGTTCCGTTTGGTTTAGAAAAAACTGTAAGTTATGGTGGTGGTACTCGTAATGGCCCTAAAGAAATTATCAAAGCATCACATCAGGTTGAATTATATGATGAAGAATTACATTGTGAGCCCTATAAAAAAATAGGAATTAAAACTTTAAAACCATTTAAAATTGATAAAGACATTAAAAAAGCTCTTAAAAAGATGTCTGATATAAATCAAGAAATACTAGATAAAAAACTATTTCCAATCACCTTTGGTGGGGAACACTCAATAACTCCTGGATGTATTGTTCCATTTGTAAAAAAATACAAAGAAATATGTTTACTACATTTTGATGCACATGCAGATTTAAGAGAGAGCTATAATGGTGAAAAATTTTCTCATGCCTCAGCTATCAAAAGATGTCTAGATCATAAGAATGTGTCCTTAATTTCATTTGGAATCAGAAATATATCTCAAAGTGAAATACCCTTTTTAAAAAAAAACTCTTCTAGAATTAATATTTTTTGGGCAAAAGATAAAAAAATGTGGGACTTAAAAAAATTCAAGAAAATGATAAAAAATAAAACTGTATATTTAACTTTTGATGTTGATGGATTAGACTCTAGCATCATGCCTGCAACGGGAACACCAGAACCAGGAGGATTGCTCTGGGATGAAACTTTGGACATCATAAGAATAGCTGCAAAAAACTCTAATATTGTTGGTGCAGATATTAACGAACTTTCACCTATAAAAGGTTTTAATTCTTACAATTTTCTTGTTGCAAAACTTGCCTATAAAATTTTATCTTACAAATTTTTATATTAAGCTTTTGAAACTTTAAGAGTTCTCAATAATAATCTGAATGGAATTAACATTGCTAAAGCGACAAATATTTTAACCGTTAAATCACCTACAGATAAAGTAACCCATGGTATTCCCGTTGCATAAAAAGAGATAGAGAAGAATAGAAATGTATCAACAATAGATCCAATTAACGATGAAGTTAGTGGAGCAACAAACCATTTCTTTTCTCTTAAATAATCAAAAATTTGAACATCCAACAACTGCGCAACCATAAATGCTGTACCTGAACCTATAGCAATTCTGACTGAAATTAAGTCTGCAAAATTTGTTGAAAAGAAAAGAGTAAACACAATCCCTATAATAAAACCAATATAAACAATTTTTCTTGCAACTGTTTTTCCATAAAATCTATTAGCTAAATCCGTGATCAAAAATGCAACCGGATAACTAAAAGCTCCATAGGTTAGTATTTCTTCTAAGCCATAATATTGAATTGGAAATTGTACCAGATAATTTGAGGCTAAAACTACAATACCCATTACCAATGACAGCAGTAAAAACAATTTACTCATTAAACTGATTTGCTAGGAGATACTTTAGGTGCTTTTTTAATGAATGGTGACTTAATCAATATACTTTTTTTTAATTTTTTTAATCTTGGTGATATATTCTTATTTCTTGCAGTCTTTAAAAATTCATCAAAAGTACCTTTTTTATCAACACATCTCATGCCTGCATTGCTTACAGTCAGTGTTAAACTTCTTTTTAAAAGTTCACTTGTAAATTTTGTTTTTTTTAAATTTGGTAAAAATCTTCTATTAGTCTTGTTGTTAGCATGACTAACATTGTGACCTTTCATAGGTATTTTACCAGTTAATTCACATTTTTTTGACATAATATTTAGTGACTATATAAGATGAGTCGGTGATCTCGTCAAGTTTATTAGCTTTGATTAGGCTCTTTCTTGCCTATTATTTCTCTAAAATTCTTAATCCCATCAGCAATTAATATTTCTTTTAGCTCTTTTTTTATCTTTCCAACAATATTGGGCCCTTGAAAAACCATACCAGTATATAATTGAACATAGCTTGCACCAGCTAAAAATTTTCTATGCACACTTTCCCCTGAGTCCACACCACCTACTCCAATAATTTCAATTTTATTTTTTAATAATTTATAAAACTTACTAATTAATTTATTGGCCTCTTTTTCAAGAGGTTTTCCAGATAAACCACCTTTTTGATGTTTCAGTATATTGTTTAATTTATCCCTATTTCCTGCAGTTGTATTTGAAACAATTATTGCACTTACTTTGTGGTCTAACAATATTTTACTTAATACTTCAATTTGTTCATCTGAGATATCGGGAGAAATTTTTACGACAATTGGTATTTTGGACTTAAGCTTAATTTTTTCTTCTTGAACTAAATTCATTAATTCATCAAATTTAGTTTCATCATGAAAATTTCTTAAATTTTCTGTATTAGGTGAAGAAATATTAATTGTAATATAATCAGCAATATCATGAAAGGTTTTAAGGCCTATCAAATAATCATTTAGCCTATCTTCACTATCTTTATTGGGACCTATATTAATTCCTAGTAAACCCTTACTTAAATTAGATCGAATTCTATTACTTACATTTTCTGATCCTAAATTATTAAATCCTAATCTATTTATAAGTGCTTGATCTTCAACCAATCTAAATACTCTTGGTTTTGGATTTCCATACTGTTTTAGTGGTGTGACAGTCCCCACCTCAACAAAGCCAAAGCCAAGTTTAAATAATGGATTATAAACTTCAGCATTTTTATCAAATCCAGCAGCCATTCCAATTGGGTTATCTATTTCTTTGCCAAATAGGTTGGTCCTAAACATTGGATCATCTTTATTTTCAGTCATTAAATTTGTTGTTAAATTTAATTTGAGAGATTTGATTGCTAAATTATGTGCAGTTTCAGGATCAAATTTAAAAATTAGTGATCTGATTTTTGAAAACATTATTTTATTTTTTCTTTTATTAATTCTTTAGTTTCGTTAACGCCAAAAAAACTTATAAAAAAACCCATTCTTGGACCATTCTCTTCCCCAAATACTACTTCATAAATTAATTTAAACCAATCACGTAAGTTTTCTGAATATCCATTTTCTTTACCCACTGTGTAAATTAATGTTTGGATATCCTCAGGTAACATTCCATCATTACAATTATCAAGAGTTTTAATTAATGCTTCAAAAGCTAATTTTTCATTTGAATCAGGTCTTTTGTATTTTTTTTGTAGTTTTATTACGTCGTTAAAATATTTAATTGCATACTCAATTAAGTTATCAAAAATTGGATAATTTTTTTCTGTAATATCTTTTTTGTATTTTTTTACAAACTTCCATAGTAATTTTTTGGAGTCAGCATTACTTGTTTCTACTAAATTCAAAAGCATCGAGAAGCTCATAATTGTATCTTCTTTAGGAATTAACCCATTGTGTACATGCCAAACTGGATTCATTAATAATTGTAAATCATTTTGACTTTTAGCTTTTTCCATAAAATCTAAATATTCATCTACTGTTTTTGGAACTATTTCTTTGTAAAGTTTTTTTGCTCGTTTAGGATTTTGATACATGTACAATGAAAGACTTTCAGGTGATGCATATTCTAGCCATTGATTAATAGTAATCCCATTACCTTTTGATTTAGAAATTTTTTCTCCTTTTTCATCTAAAAAAAGCTCGTACGCAAAACCAGACGGGTTTGCTTTTCCAATTAATCTAATTATCCTTGATGATAATATTGCACTTTCAATCAAATCTTTTCCATACATTTCAAAATCAATATCGAGCGCGTACCATCTCATTGCCCAATCTACTTTCCACTGTAATTTACAGTGACCATCTAAAACACTAACTTCTAATTTTTTGCCATTATTATCAAAAATAATTTTTGATTTTTTTTTTAATATTTCTAATACAGGAATTTCTAAAACCTTACCTGTGTCTGGGCATATTGGTAAAAATGGACTATAGGTTTTTTGTCTTTCCTTGCCCAGAGTTGGAAGAATTATATCCATAATGCCTTGGTAATTTTCCAAGATAAGTTGCAATGATGGATTAAAAAATCCATTTTTATAAAGTACCGATGAGCTTTTAAAATTATATTTAAAATTAAATTTATCTAAAAAATCTTTTAACATTTCATTGTTATGCTCTCCAAAACTTGCAAATTTTTCAAAAGGGTCTGGAACTTGAGTCAATGGCTTATGAAGATTTTGATTTAAAAGCTCTTGATTTGGAACGTTCTCAGGAACTTTTCGAAAACCATCCATATCATCTGAAAAAGTAATAATTTCTGTCGGTATATCTGTTAGTTGTTTTAGTGCATTAGCCATCATTGATGTTCTGGCCACTTCACCAAATGTTCCTATATGAGGTAACCCACTTGGACCGTATCCAGTTTGCAGAATAATCTTACCTTTTTTTTCAATAAAGGATTTTCTTTCACGCAACATCTTTTTAGCCTCAACAAAAGGCCATGCGTTAGTTTTATCTAAATTATCTTTTTCAATCACTTTTTTTTACTACAAATATCTTATAATTCGAGCTTTTATTAATTCTTATAGAGTTGAAATTTATTTACCATAAAATAATGTTCTTTCAAAATGTCTAATTATAAAACTGTTTTTTTTACCCTGGGTGTTCTTCAAATTATTCTTGGAATATCAATGGTGATTCCAATTTTAACTCAAATTATATACTTAGAAATAGATTCTTCATTTATAGGTGCGTCTATAATCTCAATTATATTTGGTGTGTTATTTTTTTTATCAAATTTAAATCATGAGAAAAAATTGAATCTTCAGCAAGCCTTTTTACTAACGGCCCTCTCTTGGTTAAGTATAGCGATATTTGGTTCTTTGCCTTTTATTTTTTCAAGTCTTGAATTGTCAATCACAGACTCTTTCTTTGAAAGCATGTCTGGAATTACCACTACAGGATCAACAATAATATCAAATTTAGAAACAGCACCGAGGTCAATTCTTTTATGGAGAGCTATGCTCCAGTGGCTTGGAGGTATAGGTATAATTGTAATGGCTATTACACTAATGCCAATAATGAATGTTGGAGGAATGCAATTATTTAAAATTTCTAGTAATGATTCCTCAGAAAAACTATTACCTAAATCTAAAGAAATCGCCCTAAGATTAATTTATGTTTATTTAGCACTAACGACACTTTGTGCTTTAACTTATAAGATTTTTGGTATGAACATTTTTGATAGTATTACACATTCTATGACAACAATAGCTACTGGTGGCTTTTCAAATTACAATGAATCCATTGGATATTTTAATAGTTTATCCATTGAAATATCATC
>Ga0308004_10000965_pt1 | contig 12780 bp, 13 predicted proteins | sample Neamet38_FD_203156 | JGI IMG/M metagenome (GOLD analysis project Ga0308004, IMG submission 203156) | Marine microbial communities from water near the shore, Antarctic Ocean - #38 | ecosystem: Environmental > Aquatic > Marine > Unclassified | place: Southern Ocean | collected 2014-06-06 | reverse complement strand
TTAAAACATGGAATAAAAGCCATAGAGACTGTAGATGGTGATGGTAAATACACTAAAAATCTTCCTTTATTTGAGGGAACTCATATTTTTAAAGCTAACCCAATTGTTATTGAGAAATTAAAAGAACAAAAAAAGTTATTATATAATGGGGAACTAGTTCATTCATACCCGCATTCATGGAGATCAAAAGCACCCCTTGTTCATAGAGCAACTCCACAATGGTTTATTTCAATGGAGAGCCACGGTTTAAGAAAAAAAGCTTTAAAAGCTCTTGATGATACAAAATTTTATCCAGATAAAGGCAGAGAAAGAATAAAAGCAATGATTCAAACAAGGCCAGATTGGTGTGTATCAAGACAAAGAGTTTGGGGTGTTCCACTTCCAATATTTGTTCATAAAACTACTAAAGAAATTTTAGTAGATGATAATGTAAATGAGAATATTGCGAGAATTTATGAAAAAGAAGGTTCTGACTGTTGGTTTTCTGATAACCCTCAAAGATTTTTAGGGGATAAATATAAAGCAGAAGATTACGAAAAAATAAGTGATATTGTTGAGGTTTGGTTTGATAGCGGTTGCACTCATGCATTTGTTTTGGAAAAAAGAGAAGATCTTCAATGGCCAGCTTCAATGTATTTGGAAGGCTCTGATCAGCATAGAGGTTGGTTTCATTCGTCACTTTTAGAATCTTGTGGAACGAGAGGTAGAGCGCCTTATGAATCCATATTATCACATGGATTTGTTGTGGATGGCAAAGGTCTCAAAATGTCAAAATCTGTAGGAAATGTAATTGCACCTGAGGATATTTTAAAAAAATATGGTGCTGATATTTTAAGAATATGGGTTGCATCATCTAATTATGCTGAGGATTTAAGAATTGATTATTCTATTTTAGAGCAGCATGCTGATTCATATAGAAAAATTAGAAACACATTTAGATATTTGCTAGGTAATTTGAATGATGATTTCCAAAAAATTGATATGGAAAATCTAGACATCAAACAATTACCAGAGTTAGAGAGATATATGCTTCATAAAGTGTATGAGTTAAATAAAAATTTTAAAAATTATTTTAAATCTTATGATTTTCATAATCTTTATAAAGAACTTTTAAATTTTTGCACAGTAGACCTATCTTCATTTTATTTTGATATAAGGAAAGATGCTTTATATTGTGACTCAAAAGATTCTGATAGAAGAAAGAACAGTATAGTTGTTTTAAATATTATTTTAGAATCTTTGGTTAAATGGTTTGCACCTATACTTTCATTTACAACAGAAGAAATTTTTACCTTAATAAATAAAGAGCAAAAAAGTATTCATTTAGAGCAGTTCATGAAATTTCCGGATTTTTTTCAAGATGAAGAATTGCATAAGAAATGGATAGAATTAAAAAAAATTAGAGATATCTGCAATATAAGTATTGAGGCAAAAAGAGCCAGCAAGGAAATAGGATCAAGTTTAGAAGCTAACTTAGTTATTAATTTAAACAAAACATTATTTGAAATTTCAAAAAATGTAGATTTTTCAGAAATATGTATTACGTCTTCTGCTTTAGTTCGTCAATCTAAAGAAGATGAAATAATTATTGAAACGATTAAAGCTGAAGGAGATAAATGCCCGGTATGCTGGAAAATTAATAAAGTTAAGTGTGAGAAGCATTCAAATTAAACAAAAAGTTGATGAACAAAATTAACTTAAAAAACTTTTATTTGAATTTAGTAATTTTATTGATAGTTTTTGTGCTTGATCGGACAACAAAACTATACATCTTAAAGATTGCAGAAGGAGAAACTGGAGTTGACGTTTATATAACTTCTTATTTAAATCTATTCTTGATTTGGAATAAAGGAATAGCTTTTGGTTTATTTTCAATAGACGCAAATATTATCTATAACTCTATTACAATCATAATTGGGCTTATCATTATCACCATTCTATTTATGATGCTAAAAAGCAATAATATTCAGAGTTATTTTTTTGCATTAGTTGTAGGTGGTGCTTTAGGAAATTTTTATGACAGAATAGTTTATACGGCTGTTCCAGATTTTATTGATCTACATTTTTATGACTTTCATTGGTTTGTTTTTAATGTGGCTGATATATTTATTACTATTGGAGTTTTTTGCCTTATTTTAGTAGAATTTTTCTTTAATAATAAAAATACAAATGAAAAAAAATAATTTAGTAATTATCTCACTGTTAATACCGCTTTTTTTAAACTCATGCGGAACTGTTGCAGAAGGGTTGGGTGGAAGTAAAAAAAAGGGAAATGAGGAATTTTTAGTTGAAAAAAAATCTCCATTAGTATTACCACCTAGCTTTGGTGAATTACCCGAACCCAGAAAACAATCTAACGAAAATAAAAAGTCAAATAATGAAAACAATCTAAGTATAGAAAAAATTATTACTCAAGAATCATCTACGGATGGAGACACCAAAAGCAATAAAACAAACAGTTCAATCGAAAAATCTATCATTGAAAAAATTAATGAAAAATAATGATATTTAAAAATTTTTTAAATATTAAAGATAACAAGAAAGTTAAAAAGGATTTAAAAAATTTATTAAAAGAACAGCCAAAGGTTTTAGAAACTTTAAAGCCTACCTATAGATACAGCTATTCAAAAAAAATAATCAAAAATTATAAAAAATTTTCCAATATAAGAATAATTGGTATGGGTGGATCAATCCTTGGATCTGAGGCTATTTATGATTTTTTGAAACCCAAAATTAAAAAAAAGATAATTTTTGTAAATAATTTAAATAGTAATGCGGACTATTTTGATAATAAAAATATAAATTTAAATTTGATTATTTCTAAATCTGGAAATACACTAGAGACAATAGCCAACGCAAATACGCTAATTAACAAAAAAGAAAAAAATATTATTATTACTGAAGCTAAAAATAGCTATCTAACTAATTTAGCAACAAAACTTAAGTCAGAAATTTTTGAACACAAGAATTATGTGGGTGGAAGATATTCTGTCTTATCAGAAGTGGGAATGTTGCCTGCAGAATTAATGAATTTAGATGAAAAGAAATTCAAACAATTTAATAATCTTGTTAAAAATAAAAATTTTATTAACAATTTAATAAACAATGTATCGACCACACTAAACCTAATTAAGAGTGGAAAACAAACGTCAATAATCTTAAATTATGATGAACAATCTGAAAATTTATTCAAATGGTATCAACAATTGATAGCTGAAAGTTTAGGAAAAAAATCACTAGGATTATTACCTGTCGTTTCTTCAATGCCAAAAGATAATCATAGTTTAATGCAACTATATCTAGATGGTCCAAATAAATATTTTTACACTTTTTTTAATGTCCTGGAGAATAAAAATATAAGAATTAAGAATAGTAAAGTGTTAAATTCTCATAAGTTTTTAAAAAATCTATCAATAGAAAAAATAAAACAATCTCAAATGATAGCTACAGAAAAAGTTTTTATTTCTAAAAAAATACCCTTTAGAAGTTTCAGAATTTTAAAAAGAAATGAAAAATCATTAGGTGAGCTATTCTGCTTTTTTATACTAGAGACTATTTTGCTTGGAAGAGCTTTAAATGTTAATCCCTTTGATCAACCCTCTGTTGAACTAATAAAAATTGAAACACAAAAAATATTAAACTAAAATATTACCAAAAAGAATCTTTGAAATACCATAATTTTTTTCTAGAATCAGGTTAAAATCTTTGGGAAAATCTTCTTCTTCTTTTTTATGTCTGTGGATAATGATGACACCGTCAGTGTTAAGTAATTCTAATTTAGTTATCAGATCCAGTAGAAAGAATAATTTTTTTTCTTTATATGGTGGGTCCATAAAAATAATATCGAACTTATCATTTAATAACTTAAGTGTTTTTTCAGAAAAAATATTTTTTTCAATTACCTTTGTGTGTTTTTGTTGATTTAGGTTATCTATATTTTTTTTTAAAATATTCAACACTTCTTCATAGTTTTCTAAAAATGTTACATTTTTAGCACCTCTAGATAAACATTCGAGACCAAATGACCCAACACCTGAAAATAAATCTAGAATATTAGAATTTTCTAATTCTACATTTAATAATTTAGAATGTTTTAATATGTTAAAAATTGATTCTTTTGTTAAATCTTTAAGAGGTCTTGTTAGTTTATCTCTAGGTAGAAGAATCTTTTTACCTTTGAAGCTTCCTGAAATTATTCTCATTCATCAATCACCTTATGACCAATGTCTTTCCTATAGAATCCACTGGTCCAATTAAGACTTTTAATCAGACGTATGGCTTTATCCCTACTTTTTTTAAAATTTGATGAAAGACTAACAAAATTAATTACTCTTCCACCATTTGAGTAAATTTTATTGTTTATTTTCTTTGTACCAGCATGAAAAAAATAATCATCCTCTCCCAATTTTAGATTATCTGCATTTTCTATTAAAATTCCATTATTGTATTTATTGGGATAACCTTTTGAGCATAAAACAATGCATAAACTTTTTTTATCATGCCACTCTATATCTATATCCTTTAGTCTTTTGTTGCAGCAAGCATCTATAATTTCAAATAGATCTGTTTTCAATTTTGGTAAAATGGTCTGACATTCTGGATCTCCCATTCTTACATTGTATTCAATTAAATAAGGCTCATCTTTAACTATCATTAAGCCAGCATATAAAAACCCTTTATAATTAGATCCCATTTCTTCCAAGGCTTTAATAGTAGGTCTTATTATTCTATTTAGTATTTTTTCTTCTAAAGATTTATTAAGCAATCTTGATGGCGAGTATGCACCCATACCTCCAGTATTTGCTCCTTTATCATCTTCTAAAACTCTTTTATGATCTTGTGCAGTTTCAAAGTTTTTGATTTCTTTACCATCGCTCAAAATAAAGTAACTCATTTCTTCACCAACAAGAAATTCTTCAAGCAAAATATTTTTAGCTAATCCGAATTTTCCGTCAAAAATTTCTTTTATTGCTAAATTTGCATCATTTTTGTTTTCACAAATATAAACACCTTTTCCAGATGCAAGGCCATCTGCTTTAACAACAAGAGGAAAATGAGTTTTTTGCAGAAAAGATGTTGCTTCACTGGAGTTTTCAAAAATACCAAATTTAGCAGTTGGTATATTATGTTTTTCGCATATCTTTTTAGTAAATATCTTTGAACCTTCTAGTTGAGATGAAATTTTATCAGGGCCAAAAACATTTATTTCCGTATCACTAAAAAAGTCTACTATTCCATCAACTAAAGGCTTTTCCGGTCCAACGATCAATAAACTAATTTCATGTTTGATTGAAAATTCTTTAATCTTATTAAAATCTGATGAAAAATTAATTTCGACATTATCTGCTATACTTGAGGTTCCTGCGTTACCTGGAAAGCAGTAGATCTTGTCAACTTTAGGTGATTTTTTGATAGATAGACATAAGGCATGTTCTCTTCCACCACTTCCAATTATTCCAACTTTCATATAAATGTATATAAACTAAAAATGAATAAAAAATTAGCTAAATTAAAATATTTACCAAATAATTTTGAAATTATTGAAAATGGTGATCACGTTGTTTGTGCTGTTTCAGGAAAATTAATCAGCTTAGAAAATCTTAATTATTGGAATGTTGAGCTTCAGGAGCCATATTTTTCATATGTAGAAGCTCATAAGAAAAAAGAGATCAATTAAATTTTATTTCCATCTATTGTGAGACCATATCCACTCACCTGGATTTTTTAGAATCATTTTTTCTAAACAAATATTCAAGTCTCTAGTAATTTTTTCGGTTGTGCAATTTTTTGTAAATTCCATGGGTGTTTCAACCTTAATATTAAAATTTACGCCGTGATGTCTTTCAATATAAATTGGTACCACTTTACAATTAAACTTTTTTACAAATTGTGCTGGAATAGTCGTAGTGAACGCATCTGCACTAAAAAATTTAGATCTTATTCCTTCAGAAACTCTCTGATCTATCATTAGTGCTATAGAGTAGCCATTTTTATATAATTTTAATAATTCTCTAATTCCTCCAGTTCCTTTTTTAATTTGATTTTTGCAAATATATTTTTTTCTAATTTTTTCCATTAATACATTTAAGAAAACATTATTTAGTGGACGATATATAGCTGATACATTTACACCAGATTTTTCAATTTCCATTGCCATCAACTCAAAATTACTAAAATGACCAGAAATAAAAATTACTGGTGTGTTTTCAAGTTTTATTTTTTCAAGAATTTCTTTACCCACTATATTAATATTTGATTCAAATTTATTGTTTCTGAAACCTTTGAGGAACATGTATTCAGACAACGTTCTTCCATAATTGTTCCACATATTTTTTGTAATAATTTTAACTTCTAATGAATTAATTTTAGGAAAAGCTTTTTGAATATTGGATTTAATAATACTCTTAGATCTAAAAATTGGACCAAAAGCTTCAAATAATTTTCCACTAATATATGATGAAATCTTTAATCCTAAAAACTTATAAACAATGAAAAGAAAAGATATGATCGAAAATTCAAAAAAATATTTAATTTTTTTCATTTAACTTATTTAGTTTATTTATAAGGTTGATTTCATCTGATATTTTAAGACTTGATTTGATATAAAGAATTTTATTTTTTTTAAAGTTGCCTAGTCTTAAATAATCTTTTTCGGTAGTTATAATATTTGCATTATATTTTTTGGCATTAATTATAATTTCATCAAAATCTTTTTTTGAATATTGATAATGATCTGGATATTCTAAATCACTAATAATTTTTAATTTATTATTCTTTAACATGTCTATAAAAGTTTTATGATTTCCAATACCAGAAAAAGCTAAGTAATTTTGATTTTTGTCAAATTCATTTATATTCAATGGTATATAATTTCCACAATTAATATTTATATTTGGGTTAATTTTTTTTATTTCATTTTTTATAGCAATTAGATTTTCTTTATTTCCATTTAAAAAAACGTTTTCATAAAATTTTAAGTTATTAATATTTTCTCTTAAAGGACCTGATGGCAATGTATAACCATTTCCAATCCAATTTAGATTATTAAAACAAACAATTTCCATATCATACCTAATAGAGCTGTCTTGTAGTCCATCATCAAAAATAGCAACTTCAAAACCTTTTGAAATTGCGTCACTAAGTGCGGTAACTCTTTTTAAAGCAGTAAATAAGGTTCCATTTTTACTGAGTAATTTTTGCTCATCAGTCTGATTTAGATAAAACTTTTTAATAAAACAAACTTTGACATTATTTTTATCTAAGATTTCTTTTATCTTGATTGCTAGAGATGTTTTGCCAGTTCCCCCAATGTAGATGTTACCAACACAGATTGTTTTAATTTTTGAATTAAAGAACTTAGGTTTTGATTTTTTTTTAGTAATTAGGCCCAAAATAACTGAAAGAGGTAATAATAGATAAGTAAAAAAGGATGGTTTTTTATAGTCCCAGAATTTAGGTTTTTTTAATTTCATTATTGAATAAATTGTTTATCTCATCTTTAGTTTCATTAAGTATTTTATTTCCTATTTTTGCAATTTTTAAGTAACTTTTTTTGTTATTAGGCTTAATAATTAATTTGTTTATAGAGTGAGTTAAGCTTTTTACTCCATTAACCTTATAAGCAATCTTTAGTTTGTTGAGTAATTTATAGGTATCCTTAAAATTATCTACGTTTGGTCCATACAAAACAGTTGAACCAAAATTAGTAGGCTCGAGCGGATTCTGGCCACCTTTTCCTAATAATGATTTACCCATAAAAACTATATTGCTGGATTGATAAAATTTTTTTGTTTCCCCGTATGTATCTACTAAATATATGTCTACTTTATCTAATTGTTTTGGTTTTGAACTATGCAAAACAACCTTTAAATTTAAGTTTTTAATTTCATCAACTATCTCATTAACACGATGAATATGTCTTGGTATTATTATTGTTAATAAATTTTTATATTTCTTTTTTAAGTTCACATGAGTACTTGCGCAGATAATCTCTTCACCTGGGTGTGTGCTAGAAGCGCACCAAATATTTTTAAGCTTTAGGTTTTTTAATAAAGTTTTATCTAATTTATTAAATTTATTTTTTTCATTATTAATAAACTTAAGGTTTCCTATTTTTTTAATTTTTAAGACATTCAATTTTTTAAGATAATTAAATGTTTCTTCATTTTGAGGATAGGCGATTGAAATATTTTGAAACACTGAGTTTGAATATTTTTTCACATATAACCACCTTTTAAAGGTTTTTTTTGTAATTCTTGCATTGAGAAGTTTTAATGGAATATTCTTTTCGTTAAGAACCTTAAAGATGCTGGGCCAAATCTCAGATTCAACAAATATCGCAATAGTGGGCTTCCAGTAATTTAAAAATTTATAAGAAAAAAATATTGAGTCTATTGGGAAAAATTGATGAACAGTTTTTTTAAAATTAAATTTTTTAAATATTTGAGCAGAACTTAATGTCGAAGTAGTTATTAAAATTTGGTTTATAGATTTATTTTTTTCAAGTTCTTGAACTAGGGGTAGAATACTTAAAAGTTCACCAACACTTGACCCATGAAGCCAAATTAAATTTCCTTTAACACGTTTTTTTGATGGAAAACAAAACTTTTCTTTATATCTTTTTTTATCTTCTTTTTTTTTTAAGATTCGAATAAATATAATTATTGGAGAGAATATTAAAAGTATAGTTATTATTAATTGGTATAAAAAAAACATTATTCTTTTCGAATTTGTTTCTCATAGAAATTTTTGTAAAGTTCTGAATTATTCAATAATTCATCATGCTTACCACTTGCAACGACGTTCCCAGCATTGATTATATAAATTTGATCTGAGTTTAAAATTGTTGATAGTCTATGAGCTATTACAATAGTGGTTCTATCTTTAGTTAATATTTTTAGGGCGTCTTGAATTTTACTTTCAGTTTCAGCATCTAATGATGATGTTGCTTCGTCTAAAAGAATTATAGCACTCTTTTTAATCATAGCTCTAGCTATTGAAAGTCTTTGTTTCTCACCACCAGATAATCTAACGCCATTTTCGCCTATTATAGTTTCATATTTATTGGGTAATTTTTCTATAAATTCATGTGAATAAGAAAATTTTGCAGCTGCAATTATATCTTCATCTGAAACATCATGTTTTGCATATTTAATATTATTTTTTATTGTATCATCGAATAAAGTTGTATCTTGACTTACGAGTGAAATTTTATCTCGTAAGGATTTTATTTTCACCTTATAAATTGACTGATTATCAATTAAAATATCGCCTGACTGAGCATCATAAAATCTAGGTATTAAATTTAGAATTGTAGATTTCCCTGAGCCACTATGCCCAACTAGTGATGTCATCTTACCACCTGCTATATTAAGATTCACTCCCTTTAGAACATAATCTTCTTTAGGATAATATTTAAAATTTAAGTTTTGAAATTTAATTTCTCCATTAATAATGTTTATATCTTTTGAGTTTTCATGATCATGAATTTTATTTTCATTATCAATGATGGGAAGAATTCTAATAGCTGCTGATATACCTTGATTCAAAACCATATTTAAAGTCGAAAGAGATCTAACAGGTTGATACGCTAGCATCATTGCAGCCAAAAAAGAAAAAAAATTTCCTATTTCAATATCACCTTCCAGCGCTAGCTTTCCAGAATAAAATATTAAAATTGCAATCATTATTCCAGTTAAAGTTTCCATGATTGGTGACAGTCTGACATAAACTGTATTGATCTTAATATTTTTATCTTTTAGCTGATCTAAATAACCATCTGTCCTATTACTTTCGTAGTCTTCTCTTTGGAATATCTTGATTAGTTTATGATTTTTAAATAATTCAATCAAATGTGTATTTAAAAAACCAGATTTTTCCTGCGCTTCTGTAACAACTTTTCCAATTCTTTTACCAAGAGTTTTTGAAGCAATACCAGCGATAGGTATCATTATCATAGCAATCAGTGATAATTTCCAATTTTGATAAAACATTACAAATAATAAACCTAATAGAGTTAAGCTATCTTTAAATAGATTTAGAACTGCTGTACTAAGCATGTTAGTAATATGAGATACATCGTACGTAAGATTAGAAATAAATTTTCCAGAGTGTTTTTGATCAATTAGTTGAGTGTCTGCATTAATCAAAGATTTTGCCATTTGTGACTGTAGGATTTTTTTAATTTCTTCAGCAACTCTAATCATGATTGCTCTTGCAAGATAAAGAGCGAATCCTTTAACTGTAAATGCTAGTATTATAAACAAAGGAATTATAATCATTAAAGACTGATCTTTTTCAACGAAGATTTTTTTTATAGCAGGATCTAAAAGCCAAGCTATTGAAGAGGTACTTGCCGCCACAAGAACTCCAAAAAAAACTGAAATTAATATTTTATTAATAAATTTTTTAGAATAATCATTATATAATCTTTTATAAATTTCTGAATTTTTCATTAAAATTTTCCAATTAAAATATTACAAAAAATAAGAAGACCAACTAAATTATTGCTTTTAAAAACTTTTAAACACATAGAGGGCTTTTTTGAGTTAAAAAATTTAATCTGGTAAAAAAATAAGTGAGCAATTGTTATTAGTAAGCTTGCATAAAAAAAGAAATTATAATTCATCATATATCCCACAATTAAAATAGAAAAAATTAGAAAAGCATAACATGTATATACAAAGTTTTTTGGTTTATTTTTGAATTTTATTGAAGTTGATTTTATACCTATAATTTCATCGTCTTTAATATCTTGAAACCCATAAACTGTGTCGTATCCTAATGTCCAAAATATGGCTCCCAAGTAAAAGATAATAGCAACAGTATTTATCTCACCTTGTATTGCCGTCCACCCCAAAATTAAACCATAATTAAATGTTATTCCTAAAAATAATTGAGGCCAATAAGTAAATCTTTTCATCAAAGGGTATGTGAATGCTAGAGGCATAGATCCTAGGGCCAGTAAGATTGTTAAGTTGTTAAAGTTAATTAAAACTAAAAATGCAAGTAGACATAAAATTGAAGTATAAAATATTCCTAATTTTATCGAAACTTGATTGGATGCAATAGGCCTATTTTTTGTTCTTGAAACTTTTTTGTCAAATTCTTTATCAGAAATATCATTCACGATGCATCCTGCTGAACGCATTAGAACTGATCCTAAAAAAAATAATAATAAATAAAAAAAATAATCATTTAAGTTTTTTGAAAAATCATAAGCGAGAGTTAGTCCCCATGCACAAGGCCAAAATAGTAGCATATAGCCAATAGGTCTTTTCAATCTTATTAATTGGATAAAGAGATTTAATTGTTTCATAATAATTTACTTGTAAATAACAAAGGCTAGTTTCATAATCAAATTGATTCGTATGAATATAGATTACACTGTTACAGCCTTGATGTTTCCAGCAATACCTTTGCTTATGAACATCTATAGCAATAGATTTCACTCATTAAGTAAGCTTATCAGGCAACTTCATGATGAGCATGTGTATGAAAATCATATTCCTCCTGAGTGGAAAAAACAGTTTATAAATTTAAGTGGAAGAATTGTGTTATTGAAGTGGACTATCATGTTTGCAGCTTTTGGTCTTTTGTTTAATTTGCTAACTGTATTTGCTCTTTATTTAAATGAAATTTTTGTAGCAAGGATAATTTTTGGATCTTGTTGTTTATCAATGATGGTTTCAATTTTAGTTTTTTTAAGAGAAATTCATATATCAACAAATGCATTAAAATTGCATATGTCTGATATGGATGTTGATTTAGATTAATTAGGAATAATAACTGCAGGACCAGTTAATAATCTTGCTTCTAATTCTTCATGAGCTTTTTTAGCATCATCAAGTGAGTATCTTTTTGAAATTTCAACTTTAAATTTCCCAGATAAAATTGCATCAAAAACTTTTCTCGCCGACTCAACTAATTCTTCTCTTGTCAGTGTATAATGTGCAATTGAAGGACGAGTAAAAAATAATCCTTTTGCATTAATGTGTTTTTTAACATCTATAGTGTCAACGTAACCTGATGCATTACCAAAAGCGACCATCATACCTCTAACTTTTAAGGTTTCAATTGACCCATCAAATGTTTTAATACCAACACCATCGTAGACAACATCAACACCATTTTTACCTGCAATTTTTTCAACTTCTTCAACAAAATTTGTATCTGTATAATTTATCACATGATGACAGCCATTTTTTTTAGCAATAGCTTCTTTTTCTTTAGAGCCAACAGTTCCAATAACTTCTGCTCCTAATGCATTTGCCCACTGACATAAAATTTGACCTACACCACCAGCAGCTGCGTGGTATAAAACTTTATCACCTTTCTTGATTGGGTAAGCTCTGTGTAATAAATATTCTGAAGTAATTCCTTTAAGCATAATACAAGATGCAATTTCATCTGAGATACCCTCTGGAACTAAAACTAGTTTTTCTTGAGGAAATAATTGTTTTTCTGAATAACTTCCGATTGGCATTGAAGAGTGAGCCACTCTATCTCCAACTTTAAATAGATCAACTTCAGAACCAACTTCTTCAATTATTCCACAGGCCTCTAGACCAATTCCACTTGGTAGAGGAATAGGGTACAAACCTGTTCGGTGATAAACATCAATATAGTTAAGACCAATTGATAAATTTTTTATCAAAACTTCTTTTGGACCTGGTTTACCGATTTCAATATCCTTAACCTCTAATACTTCAGGGCCACCAAATTTTTCTATTTTAATAGTTTTCATTATTTTACAAATGTATCATTATGATAATCTTGAAC
>Ga0308004_10000964_pt1 | contig 12785 bp, 13 predicted proteins | sample Neamet38_FD_203156 | JGI IMG/M metagenome (GOLD analysis project Ga0308004, IMG submission 203156) | Marine microbial communities from water near the shore, Antarctic Ocean - #38 | ecosystem: Environmental > Aquatic > Marine > Unclassified | place: Southern Ocean | collected 2014-06-06 | reverse complement strand
AGCGCGTCTGAGGTTTCGTGGTGAGAAATCATCGGTCTTTGACTGCGTTGGTCAAACAACCGCCTTGTAAGCTCTTTTGGAGTGGTTCTAAGGTAAACTGTTGTTTTTCTTTTAAAAGAGTTAATGAAATCCATATTATCATAGTAGCAAGGCGTCCCACCTCCTAGGGAAATCACCGCATCATTGTCAGATTCAAAAAGTATTTCTAAATAGAAGCGTTCTTTCTTTCTAAAATATAATTCACCATGGTCTTTAAAAATCGAAGAAATACTACTTTTTTCCTTTTCCTCAATAAAATGATCTAAATCTATGAAGGGAATGGATCTCGAAATTGAAATTTTTTTTCCAAGCTCAGATTTACCACAGCCCATGTACCCCAATAATATAAAAAAACTACCCATTTTACTCCACAATAATATTTACTCAAATTTATAACAATTGCTCTTGAATAATAAATATTTGATACTATATTTGCAGCCTTAAAACAGATCTGGTAGCTCAGTTGGTAGAGCATCTCCCTTTTAAGGAGAGGGTCCTGGGTTCGAGCCCCAGCCAGATCACGGTTTAAGACCTGGTAGCTCAGTTGGTAGAGCATCTCCCTTTTAAGGAGAGGGTCCTGGGTTCGAGCCCCAGCCAGGTCACATTCAGCGCACGTGGCGGAATTGGTAGACGCGCTAGCTTGAGGGGCTAGTGAGAGTAATCTCGTGGAAGTTCGAGTCTTCTCGTGCGCACTTCTTCATTTTTTTTCTTAATTAAGAAATATTCTCTAAATTTGTTTGACTTTTTAAACAAAAAGACTGAACAAAATGATCAGAATAAAGAGTACTTTTTCTATAAAAGATTTGGAAAACATTTCAGGCATTAAGGCGCATACATTGAGAATATGGGAAAAAAGGTACAACTTACTCAGCCCTGAGCGAACAGAAACTAACATTCGTCGGTACAGTTTATTAAGTCTTCAGAAATTATTAAATATCACTTTACTCTATAAGCGCGGCTACAAGATTTCAAAAATTGCTGTAATAGATGAAGCTGAATTGCACTCAGTGGTTCGAGAGGTTACTTTAAAGTATAACTCTGAACATATTTCAGTCAATGCCATAAAGCTTGCTATGATCAATTTTGATATCACTTTATTCGATGCTACTTTTGATAAAATATTAACCAAGAATGATTTTACTTTTGTTTATGTGAATGTTTTCGTTCCTCTTTTGAATGAATTGGGTATTTTATGGCAAACAAAAGCTATTAGTCCTTCCCATGAACATTTTGTTACGAACCTTATCAAACAAAAGATTCATCTTAATACTGAAAAAGCTCAAAAAGAACTCACTCCAAAAGACAACGGTAAGGTTTTTGTTCTTTACCTTCCGGAAAATGAAGTTCACGAATTGAGTATTCTGTTTCTAAATTATTACGTCCTAATACATGGATTTAAAACCATCTTTTTAGGACAATCAATTCCTACTGAAAGTCTTTTAAATATTTTGAGTTTAAATAATAAATTAGTTTTCGCAACGCACCTGACTGTTGAACCAAACAAGAATGCTATAGATAGCTATCTATCAGTTTTTTATGACTTAATATTAAAAAACAGTAGTGCTGAATTGGCAATTCTTGGTCCCCTGCAACTAAATATTAATTTATCAACCCTTCCAAATAAAATACATTTATTTAGTTCCGTTTTATCTTTTCAGACCAGATATTTAATAAAAGATGATTTTGCTTAAAAAGCTATTAATATCTCTTTTTATTTATTAATTTTAAATTGATAGAGAATAAAATTATAATATAAACGTAATTTATGAAAGACCAATTCGATTCTATTTCTTATGAGTGTAGTAAGCTCGTCACGCAACGCTATAGCACCTCATTTTCTTTAGGGACGAAGCTTTTGGGGGATGGAATCAGAATGCATATCTATAATGTTTATGGGTTTGTTAGGTTCGCAGATGAGATCGTTGATACTTTTCATGATTTCGATAAAGAATTATTATTGCAAAAGTTTGAAGAGGACCTTGAACATGCTTTGAAACATAAGATTAGCTTAAATCCTATTCTAAATTCATTTCAGCACACAGTTCACGAAAATAATATTCAAGCTGATCTGATCAAAGCTTTCTTAAAGAGTATGAAAACAGATTTACACAAACAAACCTATCAGACTGATAAGGAGTATAAAGAATATATTTATGGCTCTGCTGACGTTGTCGGTTTGATGTGTCTTCAAGTTTTTGTTAAAGGAGATCAAGAGGTTTACGATAAACTAAAATCAGCTGCTATGTCTTTAGGTAGTGCCTTTCAAAAAGTTAACTTTTTGAGAGATTTAAATGCAGATTTCAGAACCTTAGATCGAACTTATTTTCCAAATCTTAACTTGTCAGATTTTGACGAACGAAGTAAGATGAAAATTATAGACGAAATTGAAAATGATTTCAAGCATGCGCTTGTTGGGATTTATAAGCTTCCAAAAAACTCTCGTCTGGGAGTTTATACTGCTTATCGTTATTATCGCGAACTTTTAATCAAGCTCAAAAACACACCTTCAGTGAAAATTCAAAAGACAAGAATTCGTGTCTCCAATTATCAAAAAATGAGTCTTTTAGCTCAATCTTATATCAAATTTCGTTTTAATCTTTTATAAATGGAACATTTACTTTTGATCTCTGTTGTCGTGGTTACTTTTATTTTCATGGAATTCATAGCCTGGTTTTCTCACAAACACATCATGCACGGTTTTTTATGGAGTCTTCACAAGGATCATCACAAAAAAGACCACAAATCATGGTTTGAAAGAAACGATCTTTTCTTTATATTCTACGCCCTCTTTAGTTCGAGCTTGGTAGTACTTTGGGGAGAGGCAGGATTCTGGCCAGGTTTGCCCATGGGAATTGGAATATTCCTTTATGGAGTTGCTTATTTCCTTGTACATGATGTTTTTATACATCAAAGATTTAAGTTCTTTAGAAAAGCTAACAATCGTTATGTTAAAGGTTTGAGGAGAGCACACAAAATGCATCACAAGCATCTCGATAAAGACAAAGCAGAGTGTTTCGGAATGCTTTGGGTTCCTTTAAAATACTTTAAATAATAAATTAATTTTTTCTCCAGTCATTTTTAAATTCACAACCAGAATAATCACTATTAATACTGACGTAAGTGAGGGCTATCTTATCCGTAAGCCATTTTTGAATGGAATTTAGTTGTTTTTCTTTAAGGGCAAGTTCTTTAACCTTAATGTAATCCCTAGAATAATCTGCTAAGTGCTCATTATGGCGGTTGGTGATTTTTAAAATCTTATATTTTTTTAAACCAGATCGATCTTCATCAAGAAGTGGTACGGAGATTTCGCCTTCCTTTAAATCACGAATTTGATTGTACAGCACAGGATCCATCTTCGTAAGTTCAAAACGTTTATCTCTGGTCGAAGGATTAATAATTGCACCACCATTGAGTCGTGTTTCTTTCTCACTGGAAAACTGATAGGCTGCTATTTCGAAAGTAAACTCCTCATCTAAAAGACGTTTTCTTATTGTATCCAACACCTTTTTGGCATCTTCAAGTCTTTTTATATCCGCTTTTGGTGTTAATAGAATATGACGAACATCTATTTCTTGACCTCTTATTTTATCGACAGTTAGAATGTGCCATCCAAAATCAGTTTTAAAAGGATTAGAAACTTCACCCTCTTGCATGCTAAAAGCAATATCTCTAAACTCCTTCACCATCCTTGGTTTTTTTCGATGTAGAGTATATTTCCCTCCACTTGATCTTGAACCAGGATCCTGAGAGTACAAAATTGCTTTAGAAGCAAAACTCAAACCTTTTTCCTCAACATCAGCCTTAAATGATTTAAGTTGATTAATCAATCTTTCTGTTTCCTCCTCAGACACCTCAGGCATTAATACTATTTGAGATATTTCCAATTCAGTTCCAAAAGTGGGAAGTTCCGATTCAGGTATTGACTGAAAAAACTGGCGAACTTCTTCCGGTGTTATCTCAATATTTTCAACAATCTTCGACTGCATCATCGAAGAAAGTTTTTGGATCTTGTTGATCTGAAAGAGTTCGTCGCGAAAAGCTAACTCATTTCGTTTTTTATAAAACTCTAAAACTTTTTCAATACTCCCCAATTGTTCTGTAAAATAGGCAATACTTTGGTCTACATAATCATACACTTCCTGGTCACTTATTTCTAAACTATCTTGAACGGCATGGTGAGCATAAAGCTTGTCTTCCATCAGTTTTCCAAGCAATTCGCAGCGGACAACGTTTTTAGTTGATATTCCTTGCGACTCCATTTCAAGTATAGTTTTGTCTATATCTGAGTCGAGAATCACATAGTCACCTACAACAGCAGAAACTCCATCAATTTTAATTCGATTTGGGGAGAGTGATTGTTTAACACTTGTACCCTGCGCGTTTAAATTAAATGTTGCAGAAATAACGAAGGTTATTAAAATTATAGTTTTATGGGTAAGTTTCAAATTTTTTGGTTTTAATAGCGTCCTGTAATATTTCATTATCAAAGTCACTTAAGAATTCGATTTTTCTTCTGTTCAAAACAATATTCTTAATGGTACTTTCTATATGCGAAAGTGGCGCGATCTCATTACGATCCAAACGCTCAACCATTTGGAACAAATATAATTCTAATGTATCTTTAACCTCATAATATTTGGTTTTTTTTAAGTAAATTTCTTGATTATCAGGGTTTATAAGAATCACTCTATTATAAATATCTCTTTTTTTTATCCAAATTGAGTCCGTCATAAAATAGTTTGAAAATTGAAATGAAAGGGAATCTAAAAAATTAATATCCTTTTTCTCAGACCTCTTAAAGCTATTAATGATTTGTCTACTATCAACATTATCTAAAGGAAAGCTTAAGTATTTAATCCGGTACAAGGGCTCTTTAAGCTTGAAGTTACTTTTATTGTTATTATAAAATTTAACAATTAGATTCGGATCAATTATCGTATCAATAATAGATTTGATAATCGATTCCTTGTAGACTGTCGTAAAAAGGTTTGATCTATAATTTTCAACCAATAAATCTAGATCAGAAAGTTGTCTCTCAGAAAGGTTGATAAGCGACTTCTCGAACATTATTTTCTTACGAGCCCAATTATTAATAAAACTTTGAACTTTGATCAAACTGTCTTCCTTAGAATCAAATCCATTGAACTTTTTTTCGATATCTGATAAATACAAATAATGATTTTCTGCACGAGCAATCAATCGATCTTTAGCGGCAGAATTCAATTTATCACATGAAATAAAAGATACAATTAGTGCAGCAAGAATAACAAACTGACTGAATCTTAAAGAATTTATTGAAATTGGCTTCATGTAGTTAAATCTTATTTAAAATCATTTTGTTTATTAACATTTATTGTAAATTAGGTTAATAACTTATGTAAAACAATTAATTTTCAACAACTTATTTATTGATATGCTTTTAAACATATTAATATTTTTTGTTAATTAAAATTTAAAAACAATTAGAAACATAACATTATTAATTTGCACAAACATCGGAAACGACCTTTTAAGCTTCAATATTTATAAGTACTATCAATACCGATAACCTTGACAAAACATGTACATCATCAGGATTGTAACATCAAGTAATAAGTTTATATCTTTAAGATCGTTACTTCTTAGTAGTTAATCACGGGCTATAATTTGGTGCTTCTTTTGTGATACTTATATTATGCGGATGGCTTTCTCTCATTCCAGCTGCAGTTATTGAAATAAATTTTCCTTTTTCTTGAAGTGTTTGAATATCTTTTGTTCCACAATAACCCATTCCAGCCCTTAGGCCTCCAACAAATTGGTGGATACTTTCGTATAATTCTCCTTTATAAGGAACCCGCCCTACAATTCCTTCGGGAACTAGCTTTTTAATATCGTCCTCTACGTCTTGAAAATAGCGATCCTTGCTCCCTTTTCTCATTGCTTCTACAGAACCCATTCCCCTATAGGTTTTAAACTTCCTTCCCTCAAATATGACAGTCTCACCAGGAGATTCTTTTGTTCCGGCAAGTAAAGAGCCTAGCATCACAGAATCTGCTCCTGCAGCAACAGCCTTTGGGATGTCACCCGTATACCGAATTCCTCCATCTGCAATTATTGGAACACCAGATCCTTTAATGGCATTCGAAACCTCCATAATGGCTGATAGTTGCGGATAACCAACTCCTGCAATGACTCTGGTGGTACAAATTGACCCTGGGCCAATTCCTACCTTTACGCCATCTGCCCCGAGATCCACCAAATATTTAGCAGCATCACTAGTGGCAATATTTCCAACAACAATATCTAGATTTGGAAATTCCTTTTTAATACTTTTTAGTGCATTTGCTACTCCTTTAGAGTGACCATGTGCCGTATCAATTACTACAGCATCAACATTAGACTTAACCAATGCAGTGGTTCTTTTCAAGAGGTCATTAGTTATGCCAACAGCAGCGGCTACTTTTAGTCTTCCGAATTCATCTTTATTTGAATAAGGCTTTGCAATGTGTTTGGTGATGTCACGAAATGTAATCAGTCCAACCAAAACGTTATGAGAATTGACAACTGGTAATTTTTCAATCTTATAATTTTGAAGAATTCCTTCAGCGTCTTCGAGTGAGGTTCCCTCTTTTACTGTTATCAAGTTTTCTGTAGTCATCACCTCTGAAATCGGTCGCATTCCGTTGTGCTCAAATCGAAGATCTCGATTGGTTACAATCCCCAATAGCTTTCCGGCATCGTCAATAATTGGAATTCCACCAATTTTAAATTTTGACATATTATCCTTTGCATCTTTTACAAAAGTGTTGATTTTCATGACAACAGGATCAATAATCATTCCTGATTCAGCACGTTTGACAGTACGTACTTTAACGGCTTGTTCTTCAATGGACATGTTTTTGTGCAACACTCCAATCCCTCCTTCTTGTGCCATGGCAATAGCCATCTGACTTTCGGTGACTGTGTCCATTGCAGCTGAAACAATCGGAACACTAAGTCCTATGTTTCTTGAAAAACGGGAAGAAATTGTAACATCTCTGGGTAGAATTTCTGAGTAAGATGGCACCAACAATACATCGTCGTATGTGAGGCCTTGACTAACAAATTTATCGGATATCATGAGCAATTAATTTAGAAACTAATTGCGAACAAATATAGGGAATTTATTGGCATTAATCTTTGAGTGATCCTTATAAAAGACTTATAAAAGTAGTTTATATTGAATTTTCGACTCTTTTAAATTAAAAATCAATTTATAATTAATGTTTTATGAAAATATATTCTTAGCAGTATTATAGGCAGATTCAAAATGAAATGTATTCAATTGTATTGGGACCTTTTGTTTGTTAAAATAGGAAATAAGCTTTTCAGTAGGTAGGTTTCCAACTAAGATATCATTAGCCATTGGACAGCCTCCATGTCCCATTATGGCAACATCGAATCGAAGACAGCCAGCAGTATGAGCAGAATCGACTTTGGCATACAAACCATTTAAATCCGTATGAAAGTGTGCTCCAAATTCAACATCTAGATAGGAAGGAATTATGGAAGAAAAGATCGCTTTAATATCGGTAGGGTTTGCCTTTCCTACCGTATCTGAAAGGGAAATAATGCTAACCCCCATTTGACTGAGCTTATTTGTCCAATCCAAAACAATTTCAGTGTTCCAAGGATCACCATAAGGGTTCCCAAAGCCCATTGAAAGGTAGACAACCACTATTTTATTGTGTTTTACTGAAATATTAATTATATAATCTAAAGTTTTTATTGATTCTGCTATTGTTTTGTGAGTATTGCGCATTTGAAAGTTTTCCGAAATGGAAAAAGGAAATCCCAAATATGTAACTTTTTCAAATTCACAAGCCACATTTGCTCCCCTTTCATTGGCCACGATGGTCAATAGCTTTGTCTCGGTTTCACTTAAATCTAAACGCGAAAGAACCTCAGCAGTATCCCGCATTTGTGGAATGGCTTTTGGAGACACAAAGCTCCCGCAATCGAGTGTATCGTAACCAACCCTTAACAAAGACTGCAAATATGTGATTTTATCCTCAGTAGGAATCCAATGCTTGACCCCTTGCATGGCATCTCTAGGGCATTCAATAATTTTAATTTTTTGCATTTTTATAAAGTTAAAAATCTTAAGCAAATAAGACCCTATGGATTTATAATAAAATATTCGTTTTTGATATTAACATCCATTAAACTGAAGATCAAAAGTAATTGTGAATTTATAATAATTTTTATCTTTGTCTAAATAATTACTTACTATGATAAACAGTCTCAAAGAGTCTTTAATTCCCCTTAAAAATCAACTTATAAACCATTCGCTTTATGATAATCTAGAATCAATTGATGATTTAAAAAGCTTCATGGAGTCTCACATATATGCTGTTTGGGATTTCATGTCATTGGTGAAAAAGCTACAGATAGAGCTTACCACCACTACCCTTCCGTGGTATCCAACACAAAAAAATGCTGCAGCAAGATTGATAAATGAAATTGTTTGGGGTGAAGAAACGGATATCAATAAAGAAGGAGTTCCATTGAGTCACTTTGAAATGTATCTAGAAGCAATGGGACAGATCAATGCGGATACATCAGGAATAAAAATGATGATTAATAATCTTAAGTCCGGAAATACTGTTTTTGATGCAATTGAAAAATCCGGTTTACCTGTCTATATTTGTGAATTTTTAAATTTTACTTTTAAAATCATTGAAGAAGGAAAGATACACAAGATTGCTTCGGTCTTTACTTTTGGAAGAGAAGATCTAATTCCAGACATGTTCATATCAATAATTAAAAAAATGAATCGTGAAAATGACACCAAAATAGATCAAATCATTTATTACTTTGAACGACATATTGAAGTCGATGGCGACACGCACGGCCCCTTAGCAATTGATATGATCAAAAATCTTTGCGGTACTGATCCAAACAAATGGAATGAAGCAAAAGAAGCTTCCCAATTAGCACTTCAAAAAAGAATCGCGCTTTGGGATGGAATCAACAAAGTAATTATTCAAAAAGAAAACTCAAATTATGCATAACTTATTTTTAGTCCTTGTCGTATTTAACTACTTTGTTTGTAACGCACAAAAAAATAATGCTGAAGATTATGCAGATACAATTGATGAAAATGAACTAAAAGAAATGCTCTATGTTTATGCCTCAGATTATTTTGGAGGACGAGAGACTGGTGAGAGAGGTCAAAAAATTGCTGTAGATTTTTTAAAAGATTATTATATTAATCAAGAAATTGAATCAGCATCAGGAACGGAAGATTATTTCCAAAAAATGCAATTGACCATTAAAAAAAAAGAAGTTAATACTGAAAATGTAGTTGCTATTATCCCAGGCTCAGAGTTTCCAAACCAATACATTGTTATTTCTGCACACTTAGACCACATCGGAACTATAGCTGGAGAAGTCAATAACGGCGCTGATGATGATGGTTCTGGGACGGTTGCCATTCTTGAAATTGCAGAAGCTTTTAAAGAGGCTGTAAAAAATGGATATGGTCCTAAAAGATCAATCCTTTTTTTACATGTGACAGGAGAAGAAAAAGGCTTGCTAGGATCAGATTATTATGTAAATAACCCTTTGTATCCTCTTGAAAAAACTGTGGCAAACTTAAACATTGACATGATTGGAAGACTTGACCCAAAAAGAGAGGACAAAGATCCAAATTACATTTACCTTATAGGTTCAGATCGTTTAAGCCAAGAACTTCATGAAATTTCTGAGGATATTAACACTAAATATACCCAGATAAAACTAGACTATACTTTTAATAGAGAAGAAGACCCAAATCGCTTTTATTACCGGAGTGATCACTATAATTTTGCTAAAAACAACATCCCTGTAATTTTCTATTTCAACGGCACACATGAAGATTATCATAGACCTGGTGACACTCCTGACAAAATCAATTATTCTATTTTAGAAAAAAGAACCAAACTTATTTTTCATACTGCTTGGGAGCTTGCGAATAGAAAAGAAAGAATAAAGTTAATTATTAAGTATTAAATGGGTTTTATTGTTTGTTTATCATCTATGAAATATTTAAAAGCAATATCTTTAAAAAAATTTAACAAATTTAAAATGAAAAACTACCTATTTATCACTTTGACTGCTCTTACATTTCAGTTCTCTTTTTCACAGAATGAAACTGAACTCAATACTTCAGCCGTATCTGAAAAGCTCTCGCCTGATGTTATTGAACCCAATGCAAACGAAACAGTCTCTAACGAAAATTTAAAAGACGCAATACTTGAAAGCAATTCTCAAGAAACGCCGTACAATTATTTAAATAAAGTAAAAAGATTCTCTATTGGAGTTAAAGTTGGAGTCCCAAACGTAGTAACGGGTGGGATTGAATACAACCTCCCTTTTTTAAACAATCATTTCGCGCCATACATTGATTACACAAAAATAGATTACAAAGAAGATGGAGAAAGTTTCTCAGGAAGCCTTAGCTATTCAGAATTCGGTTTAAACTATTATTTTAATGAGAAGGGTAAAGGTGTTTATCTAGGTGCAGGAATTTCTAATTTTTCTCTCATAGGAGAGGACAATGCTATTGAAATAGATGGAGCCAGTGGAAGAACTGGAACTGCTGATACTAATTTTGAATTCAGTGGAACCGCATTAAAGCTAGGGGTCAAATCTGGCGGAACATTTTATGTTCGTTTTGAAGTTGGATATAGCTTTGGTAGCTTTCCAACTAAAATCACAATTACAGCAGTTGACAACGCAGACTCATCACTAACTGAAGTTGAAGTTGTTGAAATTCCTGAAGTTCCTGGCATTTCGGATAGTGGAATCGTTGTAGCAAATCTTGGATTTGGATTTTCTTTCTAGGAGAAAATCAAAACAACATATAAAAAAGAGGGTAATTAGAATCCAGCTATCCCGAGTAAAATATATGGTTTAGAGATATATGATTCAAAAGGATGTGAGATTGACCAGCCTAGAAATCTTGCTAAATCAGTTACTGTGGAATGAGTATGATAGGGGGTATTTAATCCCTCATCTATTAGTTGACATAGAAGTAACATCTCCGAAACTTTGGTTATTACCACTATCTTCCTCACAGATTGAAAAATATAATTTCATTAAGGAAAAAAGAAATCAAAGATTCTATTATCATCAAATTAGTGTTATGATAAATGAATCTCATTTCAAACCTCAACGAACTTTGAAATTCACTCCACAACAAGTTTGGGGATTGGAATTTAAGATGGAAAAACGACTAAAAAGATTAGATAAAATTGAGAATCCAAAGATTTTATCAGTTGGTTTAGTTGATGAGGGTTCCCATTAATGGTAAACTCACCTCATCAAGATTTTCTTGAATCAATAAAATTTATGTAAAACCCAACAGTAATTAATAAATAACCAGGAATATTATCCCAACCCCAAGGAAGGTAAACAGTTAGTGTTCCTAAAAAAACAAGTAAAACTCTTAATCTTGATTTTTTAAAATAATTAAAACTAGAAGTAAATAATCCAAAAGTAAAAAATTTTCTCACTAACACTCATAAAAGGAATCCATATTTCAGGTGTATTGATTAAATGTTTAGTTACTTGACTTTTAAGTACAGGATCTTTTAAACTCCAAAAAACAAAATCAATTACACACATTCCAATTATTAAACCTATTCCAAATATTAAGGACGGAAAACTCATATAATTCCTCCTACTTTTAGGAAAATTTCTAATTTGAGGAATGAGTAATAAAACACCGATAATCATCAACCAGTGATAAAAATCAATTGGTTCTTGATTGTGAAGTTTTTCAATATCGTTGAAATATATGAAAATTAAATACTGACCGATTGTATCTGTAAATAGACCTAAGAGAAATAAAATTTCGTTTTGATTTAGTTTTTTTAAATACATGTTCAACTTTAAAGGTTGAATCACCAATGAGAACTAATTCATTATTAAAAAAAGCTGGTATTGATATTCATAAAGTTTCAGAATATTTACCAAGTGAGATTAGAAAAATATTGGGTGTTAACTGTATTGTAATGGGAACTTTTGAAACATCAAAACCAATGTCAGATGCTACGAATATTGCAATTAGGGTGTTATTTGGCGGTTTAGCTAAAACAAATAATGCTGTTTGTAACATTGATTTTTATGACACAAGAGATGATGAATTAGTTCTTAATTATTTAAAAAAAATAAGTGGTGGTCTTGGAAGTGATTCTAAAGATTTGATAAATGTTTTAATGCGAAAGGTTACTAGAAGAATATCATACACAAAATGATTATTTTATTTTTATTATTTGTTTCTTTAGTTTATTTGCTCAAGAAAAAAAAATAAAAAAATGGGCCGATAAAGATGACTTTATTACTTCTGAGATTGAATTGTCAAATAATCAATACGAATATAATGAACCAACGTGGTCTAAAATCAATCTACAAGATTTAAAGGATAAATATCTTAATAATCAAGTAAGCACAAAAGAAATATCTAAGGAATTTCGCGAGTACTATTATAAAATTTTTACAACGATAAGAGATTAAAAAAACCATAAAAGATAAAATAAGTAGAGGTTTTAGAAAACACTCAAAGGATGGAAATTTTGGAACATTAGTTTACTATCAATCAAATAGCAATTATGATTTATTAAATAATCAAACCTTTGAAGTAAAAAATATATTCTCAATTGAAGTTTCTAAATTTTTGGAACAAACCGATGACAGTAATTTTATATTTGAATTATCAAATGACAAACTTGGAACTATGT
>Ga0308004_10000963_pt1 | contig 12785 bp, 17 predicted proteins | sample Neamet38_FD_203156 | JGI IMG/M metagenome (GOLD analysis project Ga0308004, IMG submission 203156) | Marine microbial communities from water near the shore, Antarctic Ocean - #38 | ecosystem: Environmental > Aquatic > Marine > Unclassified | place: Southern Ocean | collected 2014-06-06 | reverse complement strand
TAATTAATTGGAAATCTCTAGAAAAACAAGACTTAAACGAAACCATAAATGCCTTAGCAATGGCCTCACCTTTTTCACTTGAAGAAAAACAAATTTTATTAGAAAGTGAGAATTTTAAAATAAGAAAAAATAAAATTGCTGAAATTTTAAGTACTTATAATTACGATAATTATGATAATACCACTGTACAATAGATATTAAATATTTAGCCCCTTATCTGCAAACTTTATAATTGAATTAATAAAACTTTTGTTTGAGCCAATATATTTTAAAATTTGATTTATATTTTTTCCTTTAATTTTTTTATTAAAATTAAAAAATTCATAAATAAAATCTATCCCACTAGAAAAAATAAAATTCTTATTTTTGGTTTTCTTTTGAAACTCTTCTAAAACGAGTGAGTCTAGTTGGAGACCCAGGTTAATTTTATCTTGAATAATTTTAGATAAGTTTTCTATGTCCCTGATAGTCATATTAAAACCCTGGCCCGCTAGTGGGTGGATTCTGTGTAGTGAATCACCAAATGACAGAATATTTTCAGAATAATAATTTCTTAAATTTGATGATTTCAACTTGAAGTTACTTAATTTTAAAATTTTTTTTATTTTAAATTTTGGATTATGTTTATTTATTAATTCTATTATTTCATAATCCTCATAGTTTTTATTGTATATATCCAATGAACATACTACAGAAGTTTTAGTATTTGATATTGGCAAAAATGCAATGGGACCTAATCTTGTAAAAACTTGGATAGCCGAATTATTCTCTAATTTTTTATGTGTTAAAATTGTTGTATAGGCAAGATTTTTATAGTCCTTATCAATTTTTTTAGAAAAAAATCTTTTGGTTATCTGGTTATTCTGATCACAATTAATAATTAAATCATAATTATTTTTATTAAGTAATTTATCATAAAAATTTTCTTGTCTTATAATATTTTTTTTAAAAAACTTGCTTTTTAATAATTCATTATTCAATAATTTATAAAGTTCATCATTTTTTACCATGTAAAATAAAATTTTATTACTATTTTCAAAATTTAAAATTTTATCTTTTTTTAATTTTTCAGAATAAATTTCTATTTTTTTTATTTCCCAAGTAAATTTTTTGGGTATCTTCAGAATTTCTTTTTTAAAGAAATCTAAATTATTTTTTGATATTCCTATTGTTCTACTTGATGAAAATTTTTTAACTATGTTTTTGTGATAAATGTGAACATTTATTTTTTTATTTATAAGATTTTTAGCTAAAGATAGACTTGTTAGCCCATCGCCTATAATGCAAACATTCATATTTTTTTAATTTTAACAATAAAAATTAGATGATACAAAGTGATTAACTTAATTCATTAATTTATGGAAATAAAAAAAATAGCCAACAACGCACTAAATTTTGGCATTAATAGATTTATAGAAATTTTAGGTATAAGTATTGTGCTATTTGGTATTTTATTACTAATTGCGCTAATTAGTTATTCTCCAAATGATCCTAATTTTATCTTTCCAGAAAACACTTTAATTAAAAACCTTCTTGGTCATCATGGCAGCTATTCAGCTGATCTTTTTTTTCAATCTTTTGGTTTAATCTCTCTACTAATCCCATTTAGCTTAATTTTTACTGGATTAAGTATTACCACAAATAAAAAAATTTTTTTGATAATAACAAGTAATTTTTTTACAATTCTATATTTAATGTCGGGTTCTTTATTTTTTTCCTTTTTTTATGTAAATGCTTTTGAGCTTTATATTAATGGTAATGGTGGTTTTATAGGAAAGTATTTGGAGACAACTTTTTTTAATTCTTTAATTAACCTTGATCCAACAATTGCTTATTACTTTTTATTATCATTAATAATTATTTTTTTTCTAATCAGCATTCAATTTAAAATTACTTCCTTTTACAAATTTACCAAGAAATTATTCAAATTTTTATTAACAAAAAAAGAAAGAAATTATACAAATAAAAATGAAATAATTAATGAATTCATACCTCAGGAAAAAATTAAGAGTTTAATTCAAGAAGATTTACCTTTTATAAAAAATGAAACTAAAGAAGTTAGTAAAAAAACAAGATTCAAATTACCCTCTATTAATCTACTAAGAATTCCTACAAAAAAAGAAAGGGAAAAATTAAGAGACGGAGATTATATTGATAGTGAATTTTTGGAAAAAATACTTTTAGATTTTGGTGTAAATGGTGGTATTAAAAAAGTAAGTCATGGGCCTGTTGTTACTTTAAACGAATTTGAACCCGCTGCTGGAGTTAAGGTTTCTAAAATTATTAACCTTTCAGATGATATTGCTCGAAATACAAGTTCAGAATCGGCTCGTATTGCAACCATACCTGGAAGAAGTACCATTGGTATTGAGCTACCCAATGCAACAAGAGAAAATGTATACTTAAGTGAAATACTTTCACATTTTGATTTTACTAAAAAAGATATTAGGTTGCCGATTGCACTGGGGAAAAATATTTCTGGAATTCCTATCGTTGGAGATTTAGCTTCTATGCCACATCTTTTAATTGCTGGAACAACGGGATCTGGGAAGTCTGTCTGTATAAATACCATTATTCTCTCACTTCTTTATCGACACACACCTGATAGATGCAAATTTATTTTAATTGATCCAAAGATGCTGGAGCTATCAACTTACGAAGGTATTCCTCATTTACTGTGTCCTGTAATTACTGAGGCTAAAAAAGCAGCCTCTGTATTAGGCTGGGTCGTCAAAGAAATGGAAAATAGGTATAAATTAATGACAAAAGAAGGTGTTAGAAATATTGATGGGTATAACGCTAAACATACCCTTGCCATGCCCTACATAGTTGTTGTTGTTGATGAAATGTCAGATTTAATGCTTGTAGCAGGAAAAGAAATCGAAAATTATATCCAAAAATTATCACAAATGGCAAGAGCGGCGGGAATTCATATTATTATGGCTACACAACGACCAAGTGTTGATGTTATTACAGGAACTATTAAAGCAAACTTTCCCACAAGAATATCTTTTCAAGTAACTTCAAAAATTGATAGTAGAACTATTTTAGGTGAGCAAGGTGCTGAGCAACTACTAGGTAAAGGGGATATGCTATATATGTCTTCTGCAAATCGTATAGTTAGAATTCATGCCCCATTTGTTTCTGATGATGAGATAGAAAAAGTTAATAATTATTTAAGAAATCAAGAGGAGCCAAATTATATTGATGAGATTCTAAATTTTGTAGATGAAAAAGAAACTGGAGAAGGTTCACCAGATTTAAGTAATAAAGATGAATTATACCAAGCAGCACTAGATATTATTAGATCTGAGGGCAAAGCTTCGACTTCTTTTTTACAAAGAAAATTACAGATTGGGTATAATCGAGCTGCAAGAATTGTTGATATGATGGAAGCTGATGGGATTGTCAGTAAAGCAAATCATGTTGGAAAAAGAGAAGTTCTATAATGTTTAAGTTTGCTATAGTTATTCTTTTATTAAATCTTTATACGCCCACTTTTTCTTCCACTAAGGAAAAAATTATTTCTCAAATGCGCTATTCTGATAATTTAAGTTTCAATTTCATACAATTAATTGATGAAAAAAAAGAAAATGGCTCTTGCATTATAAAGTATCCGAAAAAGATATACTGTGAATATGACGGCTATGATAAAAAAATTATCGTTTCTAACGGAAAAACTTTGGTTATTAAAAATAGAAATAATGGAAATTATTATCTTTATCCACTTAAAAAAACTCCACTTGAATTGCTATTAGATAAAAATTTTTTAATTTCAAAAATTAAAGACTTAGAACCAAGAATAATAGATAATAAATTTTTAACTTTTACAATTTTTGGAAATAACAATAGTGAAATGAGGATCTTTTTTAATAAAAATTCACTTACTTTAACAGGTTGGCAAACTGAAGATATATATCAGAATTTAAGTATTACCTTCATTTCATCACTTGAAATTAACCAGAAGATAAACGATAAAATTTTTATATTGCCAATTAAAGATTAAACTACCTAATCAAAGTTTCTGATTTAAAGATTTTCATTCCACGTGATAAATAATTACTTAAGGCATTTTTATGATCTAAGGAACATGTATGAACCCAAACTCTTGGTGATCCTATGGAAAATGAATACTTAATAGCCTCACTTAATAAGTAACCGCCTAGCTTTTTACCAAAATACTCCTCTAAAATACCAAAGTACGCAATTTCAGATTCTTTGTTATTTTGGTTTAATAAGAGTTCAAAATACCCCACAATTTCCTCTTTATCTTTGAGAATATAGGTTAAAAGATTTTTACTAGACACATAATCTATCCATTTTAAATCTGTCCAAACAAGTCTATCAATCCAATTGCAATTTTTACCTATGTTTTTGTAAAAAAATTTATTTAATTGAAAATCTTTAGGATTAACTATCTTTACAGAGTAATTCCCTGGTGGCTTGTCCACTTCTTTAAAATCTTCTTGATTTTTTATTTCTAAATAGTTTCTAAAAATTTTTTCTGTCACTCAACCATTTTTCCTATTTTTTCCCCACCAAATAAATGAAAATGTAAATGTGGAACTTCTTGGCCTCCATCTTCATTAATGTTAGTAAGTGCTCGATAACCTTTTTTTATATTATCTGATATTCCTAATATTTTTGAAACTTTAGTAATAGCTTTACTTAGAGCAACAATTTCTTGATCTGAAGCTCTGTTATTAAAATCATCTAAATTAAGATAGTCACCTTTTGGTATTACCAATGCATGAATTTTTTTTTGAGGGTTGATATCATAAAATGATAAAACATAATCATTTTCAAATATTTTTCTACAAGGTATTTCCTTTCTCAAAATTTTTGCAAAGATATTATTTTTATCATAACTCATGATCTATTATTTTTTTCTTGAATACCTGACTGTTTTTTTCTATTTTCTAATTCTTTTAAAACATCCTCAAACCTAATATCTGCAGCTTCTAGCGTAACTAATAAGTGATAAATTGTGTCTGCTGCCTCATATACTATGTTAGATTTTTTATTTAATGCCTGCTTGAGCTCTCCAAACTCTTCTTCCATTTTATCTATACATTTAGACAGCCCGCCAGATAATAACGAAGAAGTATAAGATTTGTCTTCATCTTTGTTTTTCCTGTCTCTTATTGTTTTTACTAAATTTATTAAATTTTCTGACATGCTTAGATTCTAACAGGAATTCCTTTTGAGTCCAAATATTGCTTAGCTTCTTGAATTGAGTGTTTTCCATAATGAAAAATCGAGGCAGCCAGAACTGCGCTTGCTTTTCCATATTTTACACCCTCAAATAAATGTTCTAATGTTCCTACTCCACCAGAGGCTATAATGGGTATGTTTACATTTTTTTCTATTTCTGAAATTAGTTTTATATCGTATCCTTTTTGGGTTCCATCTCTATCCATGGATGTGATCAATAATTCTCCTGCCCCATTATCTTCCATTCGTTTTGCAAAATCTAAAACATCAATTCCTGTTTCAATTCTTCCACCATGCGTGTAAATTTCCCATCTATCATTTTTTTGTTTAGCATCTATTGCAACAACAACACATTGTGATCCAAATTTTTTACTACCTTCCTTAATCAAATTTGGATTATTAACTGCTGCGGTGTTAATTGACACCTTATCTGCACCTGAGACTAATAGTTTGCTTATGTCTTCTAATGTTTTAACACCACCTCCAACTGTAAGGGGTACAAAACAGTTTTCTGATGTTCTTTTAACTACATCAAATATAGTTCCTCTATTTTCATTAGAAGCCGTAATATCTAAAAAACAAATTTCATCTGCACCACTCTCACTATAAATTTTAGCTTGCTCTACTGGATCACCCGCATCTTTTAAATTTACAAAATTAATTCCCTTAACAACTCTTCCATTCTTAACGTCTAGACATGGAATAATTCTATTTTTAAGCATTTTCTAATTCCTTAAGGTCACTAAGCTTTATATCTCCATCATAAATTGCCTTACCAACAATCACACCTTCTATATTAAGTTTATTCAATGTTTTAATCCTTTTAATATCTTGTAATGATGAAATACCACCAGAGACAAGAACGGGAACAGATGAAATTTTTGCAATATTTATTGTTTCTTCAATGTTAGGTTCTGTTTTAGTTCCATCTCTATCAATATCTGTATAAATAACCCTTGAAAATCCATAGTTATTTACATTTTTTAAATAATCTTCTGCAGTTTGATCTGTTGTTTCTTTCCACCCAGAAACTGCGAGCCTTCCTTTCTTTGCATCTAAGCCAAGAGCAATTTTTCCTTTAAATATTTCACACGCTTGTTTAAGAAAATCTGGATTTTTTATTGCGGCACTTCCTAATATGACTTTATCAACTCCTATATCTATATAAGCTTGAATTTTATCTATGGATCTTATGCCACCACCAATTTCAATTGAGATACTTAATTTTTTTATAATATTTTCTATTATTTTTAAATTAACTAACTCTCCTGAAAGTGCACCATCTAAATCAACCATGTGCAAATTTATAAGACCAGCATCTTTATATCTTAAAGCTTGATCAAATGGAGATTGTTTATAAATAGTTTGATTATCGAAGTCTCCTTTTAATAATCTTACACATTTTTTATCCTTAATATCTATCGCTGGAAATATTTTCATATTTATAAATTTATAAAATTTTCAATTATTTTTAATCCTGCTTGGTCACTTTTTTCAGGGTGAAACTGGGTTCCAAAGATGTTTTCTTTTTCAACAGCACAAACAATATTCGATGAGTATTCGGTTGTTGCGGAAACTACATTTTCATCGTCTGGTATAAATTGATAACTATGAACAAAGTAGAAATGAGAATTATTTTTAATTTTATTTAATATTTTGTTTTTTTTAATAATATTTATTTGGTTCCAACCAATATGAGGTAGCTTATATTTACCTTCTTTATTATCAATTTTTGACACTTTACCAGCTATCCAACCTAATCCCTTAGTCTCTGTTTCTTCATAGCCAACGTCTGCGAACATTTGCATTCCTACGCAAATTCCGAATAGAGGCTTTTTTTTAATAATAGCAAATTCATTTAACGTTTCCTTTAGGCCCTTAATTTTTTCTAAAGATTCTGTACAATTTTTAAAAGATCCTTGCCCTGGCAGTATAATTTTATCAGAACTTAATATAGTTTTTAAGTCAGATGTGACCTCTATTTTAATTACAATATTTTGATTTGTGCTTACTTTTTTGAAGGAATTAATTACTGAGCTTATATTGCCTGACTCATAATCTATGATAGCAATGTTCATTGCTTTTTTTATAGCGATCCCTTTGTAGAGGGAACTACACCTTTGTTTCTTGGATCTATTTCTAAAGCAGTTCTTAGTGATCTAGCCAGACCTTTAAAACATGACTCGATTATATGGTGACTATTATCTCCATAAATATTCTCCATGTGCAATGTTATCCCCGCTGATTGAGAAAATGCTTGAAACCATTCTTTAAAAAGTTCTGTATCCATTTCCCCGAGTCTTTCTACTTTCAGTTTAACCTTCCATATTAAATATGGTCTGTTTGAAATATCGATTGCAACTCTTGTTAATGTTTCATCCATTGGAATCATTGCGTGAGCATACCTTCTAATTCCTGCAAAATTTTTTAAAGCTTTTTTCAAAGCCTCACCTATGGCTATGCCAGTATCTTCTGTTGTATGGTGAAGATCTATATGAGTATCTCCTTTTGCTTTTAAATTTATATCTATTAAAGAATGTTTTGATAATTGCTCAAGCATATGATCTAGAAAACCTATTCCTGTATCAATTTTATACTTGCCCTTACCATCAATATTTAAATCAACACTAATGCTGGTTTCTTTGGTCTTTCTAGAAATTTTTCCTTTTCTACTCATAATATTAAATACGTATACAGAGGTTAACTAAATATATCAATATTACTAATCGAGTACTTGAAGAATGAAAATTAATATCCATCTATAATCAATGACTACAATAGTACTTATTAGAAAAAATAACGAAGTCGTGGTAGCTGGAGATGGCCAAGTCAGTATGGGTAATACTGTTATAAAAAGTACAGCTGCAAAAGTTAGGAAAATTGAAAAGAGAAATGTTATTGCAGGTTTTGCTGGGTCTACCGCAGATGCTTTAACTTTGTTTGAAAGGCTTGAGGCAAAACTTGAAAAACATGCTGGGAACCTTCCTAGAGCTGCTGTTGAGCTGGCTAAAGATTGGCGAACTGATAAATATTTGCGAAGACTCGAGGCCTTAATGGCTGTTGGAGATAAAGAAAATAGTTTCATAATTTCTGGTACGGGTGATGTACTGGAGCCAGAGGGCAATGCTATAGGCATAGGTTCTGGTGGAAATTATGCTTTAGCTGCTGCTAAAGTTTTATTAGACACAGAACTAAGTGCAGAGGAGGTTGCAAGAAAAGCCATTAAGATTGCATCTGAAATTTGTGTATTTACTAATGAAAATATTAAGATTGAAAAAATTTAATGAAAGATTCAAATGTTACACCCTTTCCAAAAGAAAAAAATGAAGGCAAGGACAGTTCTCTAGTTAGCTCTTTATCACCTAGAGAAATAGTTTCTGAATTGGACAGATACGTAGTCGGACAAAATAAAGCAAAAAAAGCAGTAGCTATTGCGTTAAGAAATAGGTGGAGAAGACAAGCATTAAAAGGTGAGATGAGAAATGAGGTTTTACCTAAAAATATTTTAATGATTGGACCAACAGGAGTTGGTAAAACCGAAATTTCTAGAAGACTATCCAAGTTAGCAGAAGCACCTTTTGTAAAAGTAGAGGCAACAAAGTTTACAGAAGTTGGCTATGTTGGAAGGGATGTTGAGCAAATTATAAGAGACTTACTTGAAATTGCTATTGCAATGGAAAAAATAAAAAAAAGAAAAGAAGTTAATGCAAAAGCTCAAAAATTAGCTGAAGACAAAGTTTTAGATGCACTCGTTGGAAACAAAGCAAGTCTTGCTACAAGAGAAAGTTTTAGAAAAAGATTAAGAGATGGTGATTTAGATGATAACGAAATTGAAATAGCTGTTAATGACAATTCATCTCAATCTTCATTTGAAATCCCTGGTATGCCAGGTGCAAATATTGGTATGATAAATATTGGTGAGATGATTGGAAAATCAGTTGGTAACAAACAAAAAAAGAAAAAAATGTCTGTTAAAGAATCTCATGAAATTTTAATCAACGATGAAGCTGATAAATTAATAGAAGAAGATAATATTATAAAATCAGCCATAGTATCTACAGAAAATAATGGAATTGTTTTTTTAGATGAAATAGACAAAATTTCTGGAAGAACAGATAGAGCTGGTGGAGATGTATCTAGAGAGGGTGTTCAAAGAGACTTACTTCCTTTGATTGAAGGAACAACAGTAAGCACTAAACATGGTCCAATTAAAACTGATCATATTTTATTTATTGCATCAGGAGCATTTCAACTTGCAAAACCTTCTGATCTACTTCCAGAATTACAAGGTAGACTACCAATAAGAGTTGAGCTTGAAGCTTTGACAAGTGAAGATTTTAAAAGAATTCTTAAAGAACCAGATTATAGTTTAATTAAGCAATATGTTGCTCTCTTAAAAACTGAGAATGTAGAATTGGAATTTTCAGAAGATGGAATAGATGCTATTGCAAATATGGCATCGGAAGTTAACACTACAGTAGAGAATATTGGTGCAAGAAGATTACACACTATCATTGAGAGAATTCTAGATGATATTAGTTTTACAGCCTCAGACAGATCGGGTGAAAAAATTATAATTGACTCAGCGTATGTTAAGCAAAACTTAGATGAGCTTGTTAAAGATACAGATCTATCTAAATTTATTTTATAGTTAAAATTTATCCCATTGATCGATGGGTGGTAATAAATTTTCACTATTCATAGAATCTTTTGCAACCAAAGTAACATCTGCTGCTATAGAAATTCTTTCTTCTGAAGTTTTGTTAAATGATGTTGAGTGCATAGTTTTAGAAGGAAAAATTAATATCTCATCCTCTTCAGGGGTAAATGTGGCCAGTTGTGCATTTAACAGATTAGTTTTAAAAAAACCTTCAACAGATCTTGCATTAAAAATTTGTGGAGCAATTTCATTTTGCAGGGATTCATTGTGGAAATTTATATTTCCATCCTCTTTTGATTTTTTTAAATAATATGCAAATGTAATATGGGATTGATGATGTTTGTGAGCATAAATATTTTCATTATTTCTTGAGATTGTTGCCCAAGATCTTTGGTAATAAAAATTAAACTTATCATTATTTAAGCCTATAATATTTGTATATTTTTTGATACTTGCCGAAATTAAAGAAAATAGTTTTTCAAATTTTTTGTTTTTAAATAAAAATTCATATCCCTGTGTATCTCCTGTCCATGCAGGTTGTGCACCTTTATCGATTGTGTTTTTACTATTTTTCTCTTGTGATAAAATTTCATTTATCAAAATTTTTCTCTCAGGTTCTGTAATATCAATTTTGTCTCTAAATAAAGCCAAGGGAAATAAGTGAAATAAAGATTTTTCTTTTTCAACGCTCATATTTTTTTTTATTTTTTAAATATATATAAAAAGCACCACTTCCACCATCTTCAATTTTAGCATCTTTTATTTCTATTATCATGTTTATTAAAGTTATATTAGTTTCGATAAACTCAGGAACTGAGTATTTTAATATACTTAAGTCTTTTGAAAGATACGGGTTTTCAACGTTTTTAGATCTTAAACCCTTACCGGTTATTACAATGATTTTGGTTACGCCCTCATCAAAGGATTTTTCAATGAACTGTGCTACAGATTTATTTGCTTCTTCAATCGTATAACCATGAAGATCTATCTTTTTAATTTTTTCATGTCTTATTTTTTTTTTATTAATAAAATCTTTATTATGTATTTTTTCTTTATCTTTTAAAAAATTTTCCCAATCTTGCTTATCTTTATTTGAAATTTTATTAATCAATTATGTAATTGTATTAATTAATAGCCAGTTAGGATTGGATGACTTTATGTCCTTCGAAAAAACCCACGTGTCGTAAACAGTTTTAATTTTTTCAGCATCACCAGAAATTACTTTTTTATCCTTATCTCTTATACATGTTATGATTTCACTGACAAAATCTACGGTGACCTCTAAACTGTTTTCTATTTTCTTATGTGATTTAATAACTGCAGATTTGATTTCTACGAAAGTTATCTCAGCAAAATTACCTTTACTTTCTCTTTCTGAAAGAGCTTCTTTAAATTCTTCATAGACTTTTTTACCTAAAAGTGGTTTGCTAGCTATCAGCTTATTATCACTATCACTAAAATCTGTAACGATTGTTTCATACGCTATCTGTGCACCTTTTAAAAAATCTTTTTGACCTTCTTCATCAAATTTTTCACTTACTGGCTTTACACTTGCAGTAACTTTCTGAATCTCTTTTTCAATTTGTGTTGGAAATTTTCCTTCAAAACCTGTTTTTTTTCCAAGTATTCCCCTTAATCGTAGAAAGATAAATCCAGCAATCATTGCTAAAAGAATAATGTCAATATATTGAAAACTGTAATTCATATTTTAATAATATTTAGTATGTTGATTAATTACAACTAGCAATTTAGAATAAAGACAAATGAACACATTATTATTATTAATTATTGGAATACCAATAATTGAAGTCTATTTATTCATTAAAATTGGGTCTCAAATTGGTGCGTTTAACACTTTACTGCTTATTTTCATTACCGCTTTTTTTGGAATAATTTATGCGCGCTATGAAGGTTTCAATACCCTGAAGTCTGGCATGTCTCAAATTGTTAAAAATGAGCTTCCAGTCTATGAAATTATATCTGGTGCGGCATTAGCTTTTGCAGCTCTGCTTTTAATTTTACCTGGTTTTGCTACTGACTTATTAGGTCTGTTGATTATTTTTCCACCTACGAGAAAATTGATTTTTAAAAGGGTATCTACTACACAGAAGTCTAATGATAAAAAACATGATTTTATTAATGGAGAGTATGAGGATATAGAGGAAGATAATGACAGAAAATTATAAAATATTAGCTGAATTTGTAAAAGATATATCTAGTGAAACACCAGACATTGAGAGTTATATTTTTGTGAAAGAAAAAATTTCTAAATATCAACTAAATATAGACATTAACTCTAAAGCCTTAAAAAATAACATGATTGAAGTCAACACTACGCTCAAATTTGAGGATAAGGAAATGAGTGAAAAAAAATCCTATTTTGAGATAGTTTATACTTCAATTGTAAAGGTTAATGAAGAAATAAAAAATAAAAGAGATTTAGAAAAAATTTTACTATGTGATGTTCAAAATAAAATTTATCCTAATTTAGAAAAAACATTTTTAAACCTGCTTCATAATTCTGGGTTTCCTGAAATAAAAATGGATAAAAAAATAGATTTTACTCAGTTATATAAACAAAGATCTAATTAAAAATAATTTTTCTTTAAACTATTTTTTAAATATTCTTTGTGTTTTTTAAGCTCCTCTTCAGTTGGTCTAACAATTTTTTTATAGTGTTGACTCACTTTATTTGAATTTATTGTTATTTTTTCATTATCTTGGTTTTGAAAATTTAAGGTGGGCTCTTTTTGATCTAGAAGATTAATATAAACTTTAGCTAATAAATCACAATCAACAAGAGCAGTGTGCTGAGTTCTTTTAGAGTTATCTATTCTGTATCTTTTACATAGTGCATCAAGACTTATGGGTGAACCTGGGAATTTATCTCTAGCTAACGCCAAAGTATCTA